>Ga0325403_1001372_pt1 | contig 20120 bp, 12 predicted proteins | sample PopdelMetagenome_19_FD_205665 | JGI IMG/M metagenome (GOLD analysis project Ga0325403, IMG submission 205665) | Populus deltoides microbial communities from Bellville, Georgia, United States - Xylem-PdKOR-R4 | ecosystem: Host-associated > Plants > Phyllosphere > Stem > Wood/Secondary xylem... | reverse complement strand
GAAAAATGGCATGTTCATGAGACTTTTTCTTCTTGATTTCAAGTTTCAACTGCTGCTTCACACGCACTTGAACAGGGAGACGGAGAAAGACTTTCAATGGGCTCCCACAAACAACAAAATATCCAATCCAGGCCCAAACTTAGTCCTTGTTTAACGAAATTAATTATTTAATTAGTACTTGTTATTTCAAGATATTCCTTTCATCCCCAAGCTTAAATCTATTCAGAACTTGGCCCTTTCACCAATTCCATGTTGTTTTTAATTTTTTTTTTTTTATCTTTTTATTCTTTTAGAATAGAGAGAGAATGAAATGGTTGGTGTAATGAGAAAATATAATTTGAAAAGAAGGTATTCTTGCTAAAAAAAAAACTACTTAAATCAAGCATAATCAACATGGATCAAAGCATTATTTAATTATTTTTATATTATAGAAATTTAATTAATTTGGTATACTCTGGTTGCTAAATTATAAGTAACTCATCTATACTGTATGTGACCATTAATTTATATCGGAAGGAAATGATTAGTACAGCCAAATGGCGGGACTGCAACTTAATTAGTACCTAGAAACATATATAAGGTATTAATTAATTATTACCTATATATATATTACTGTTTGCATGTCAATTGAAATTAATTTTTTTTTATAAATTCAGAAATATATAATAAATTCTCTTCAAAATCAATCTGAAGCCTTTGAGATTAAGGTTTCACATAATTAAAATGATAAGAATGAAAAATCAATAAGCTTACTCAATAAATACTTTTGCATGAGTGGATTTTTAAATTTTTTTTTTTTTTGTGGAGAATAATGGGCTGAAGTGGTAAAGGTAGTTTAGTAGCGTCATCACCAGGATTAGGCATATTGATTTTCTTTTCTGAATGCACTAATTTTTGTCACCTTGCATTAAAAACTTATAATCATCTGTCATTATTCCCATCAAGATTTATGAGCACACAGCCCATGAACAATTTCGGAGATAAAGGAAAATAACAGGTCAATACAGTATACACATCATCGACATGCATCGCTATCTCATGAGCATTTGCCTTCTTTTCTCTTTCTTTTTACCTCATATAAAGTAAGTGAGAAGCCAGTCTCCCCATCATCTTTCTTAAAGTTACAAAAATCTTCACCACTTTTGCCCATACTCCACCCATCAAAGGATCCTTCTCTATCAATCTATCGTTGGTTATGCTGGAGTATATATATACGTTCAGGAATTTATTTATTTATTTATTCCCCCCGGCCCTGAATTGTGAGCATATTTCAGTTCATCTTCTCGTAAATAAATAAGAAAATAACCTCGCGTGTACATGGGATTTGGTGTCTTTTAGGTGGGTAAATATTCATGGCGATTGATATTTTATGAGCTTTGATCACACTGCAACTAAATAATAAGAAGGTCGCCATGCGCTGTCTTTCACAGCCAGCTGCCAAAACCAAAGGGCATCCACTTGAACTCTCTTTTACTTTTAAGTAAATGTGTCCTTTTCTCCCTATCCTCTCTCTCTCTCTCTCTCATCTAACTTTGGCAAATCCAATCAAAATCCCAACTTTATGTGAGTGTAGGAAACATGCCCTGAAACAGACAGTTTTAGTCCCAACGTCTCATAAATGTATGCTCCGCTAGCTCCTTACATGCTGTGTATGGAGTTGTGTACAATAATGCAAGCCCATCAGAACGACATTCTCCATGGCAACCATGTGGTAGTAATGGCGTAGAAGGCGACCTCTCTCTCAATCGCAATCAAGCATCACTGGACTCTTGAGTGTTGTCTTTAAAACTCATAAATGCCAGGTACTGAAATTTGAGTCTCTCTTGCCTTATTCTGGGAGTCAGCTCGACAAATGGGGGTGTAATTTACTTGCTCTCTGCGGATCAAAATAATTGATTCCTAGACTTGAGCAAGATCTTGACATCCAAGCATATGAAATGTGGGATGGTATAGCATTATTGGACATCTACACACATGCTTCCATGAGTGGAGAAAGGCAAGGACGTACGGGCTTTGATTGAATTTAATTTATTTTGGATAACTAATTAAGGTGTAGTTTGATACCATTGCAGTTTTCTACTTTTTATTAAAAACAAAATACAAAAATACATTTGATTGAGCTATTGTATTTTAAAAAAATCTAAAAATTTTTTAAAAAAAAATATTAAAAAAAAACAACAAAAAAATATTTTTTTAATATTTTACACTCAAAATGTTATCTTACCATTTTCATTATCATCACAATAATCACCACCCAATAATTAATATCATTCTAATATCATAATTATAATCATTATTATTATTATAATATTATCATCACTATTATAATTATCACAAAAATTATTTTTATTATTATTTTTTCACTTGTATCTTCTATTTTAATATCACCATAATTATCGTTAACTCCTTTATCACCAACATTTTTTTTTTTTTGTGGTTGCTTCTATTGTATTAACTTCACTTACTATAATTTTAGCTAGTTACTAATAAAATAATAATCATTGTTAATTTTATATTAATATAACAATTATCATTATTATTATTATCATTATTATTATTATTATTATTATTATTATTATTATATCACCACAACTATCAATAATCCCACCATCTCACCAACTTAATTAAATATACGGTGTTTTAAGTTTTATATTTTAACAAATAATGTGTTTTTAAAATCCTAAATCAAATAAAATATTCATTAAATCTTTTCCTTCAAATATATTTATTAAAAAAAACTATAAACAATAATTAATAACAAAAAACAGGAAATGGTATCAAACGCCTTGAATTACGTGAGCACAAACGTTTCACTTACTTTTTTTGTAGCAAAGAAAAGTGAAGCAACAATAACTTGAAGTTAACAGATATATTATGACTCAAAATTAAAACTTTAAATCATCCTCAATATATATATATATATATATATATATATATATATTAATGGAGTGAAAACTGAGATGAATTTGGGAAGGAGTAAATGGTGAGAGACTGCAACGACAAGTGAGAGGATATTTGGATTGATGCCCTGATCAAAATTATAGTACGAGGTTCAAAATTCCCACCCCGAAATTGTCAAAAAAAAAAAACACACACACACACATTTTCTCCATGGCATTGCTGGTTGCTGAACTACACCTGGGAAAGAAAACCTATGATCAGGAAATTGATTGACGAAAGAAGCAAGCCCAAAGAAGCGGGCCTTATTTTCGGTCTATGGACTTTGTATGGCCCATTTTTTAATGCATTTGAACAGCCCATTTGTGGGGCTCGAAGCAATTCGAACCTTACTAACGTGGGCGTTTTACGCAGCATTCTGATTTCTCGGTAGTCGCTGCCAAGGGCCAGGACCTTTTCTTGCATGATATTGGGCCGACATCAAGGCCTGCGAGAAAAGGATTAGGTACTTGCTGCATGGATCCGACACATCCAAATGTTTCATATGATGAGTCACGATTCACGAATTTGTGGCCCAAAACAAAACATCTTCCATCTTCCATGTGTGGAGAAAGGGAGGCCCATTGATTAAATTTATTTTATATAATTAAGGTCTCATTTGATATCATCGCAGTATTCTGCTTTCCATTAAAATAAAAAATAAAAAGGAAACGTATTTGATTGAACTCCTGCACTTTTGTTTTTTAATCTGAATAGTTTATAAAATTATAACATTTTAAAAAAAATATTTTTTATTTTTATATACACAAGTTATTATGTTACTAGAATTCATAATCTCTTTATTCTCAATATTTTTTAATATATATATATATATATATATATATATATAGAGTATATTTATTTAAAATATTATTGTATTTTTTTCTATAAAAATACTTAAGTATTTGAAAGTCCTTAAATCTACAAAAAAAAAAACCTTTTGTAAGTACAAGTCATTAACCACCTTGACCTACCAAGCATCAAATATCAGGTATAAAAAATGAATTAATCAATTATGGTTTTACCTTATTCTCCTTTTTTTTTTAATATAGATTTCTCCATGATTTCCCTTTATATACATAGAAATTCTTTTTTCAATCATGGCGTATGCCCCTACACATGAATTCTTCAATATATTAACCGATTTTTCCACTCCTCTTTTCATAAGAAGAAAATTTGATGAACTTGTCATCATAACTAGGTATTTTAACAAGTTCTTATATATCAATATCATAAAGATTTGGGGGTTATTGATAAACCCAAATTTAACGAGTTCAAAACCCTTAACAACTCATCAATAGTTTATTTACTGGTGAAATAGTTAACATAATTTAATTGATGCATTTTGTTTATTTGACGCAAATATTTTATCGGCATTATAAATTACCAATGAGAATTTAGACAAATAGTAAATCTCTAATTTTTTTTTTTTTTTTTGCATCGTTAACTCCGATAATGATGTAAATTATAAAATCTGTTGATATTTAAAATTTTCAATTAGCGAAAACATGTTATATATATGAGATTATTTTTTAATGTTTTAACCATTATTACTAACAAAATGATAAAAATTTTGCCTCACATTTGAAAGACACGATACTCATTGTCATAGTCGAAAGTTGAGAATTTTTTCTTTTTGTTTATAATCAATTAGACATACATAAAGAATTAGATAATTAGAAATCTAAATGATATAGAAGTTATTCACCGTACATGAATGCCTAGCCCAACATTAATTTAATATCAATAAGAGAAAACTATAAATATTTATCAGAACTTAATATAAATTAAAGATTTTTTAGCTAGGGAACGAGTTTTCTCTTTAGAACATGTTCCCTAGGTATGCAACGGAGAAAGAAAATTAAAGATCATAGAGAGTTTTGTTTCATTTGGATCAACTCATAGCTTTTAGATTTTTTAGCTTTAAATCTCTTTAGAACATGGAAGATCCAACGAATTGTCATTAGATACAATTTATTTAAGATATTTATTCAAGGATTGGTTATGTTTTAACTTGTAATTTTTTAGAAAATTTCATAGTGTTCAAGCAATATATATATATATATATTGTCTTCGTTATAAATTACGTGAATCATGTGCTCCGTGCGTGATAAATAAGCTGGTTCTTCGAAAAGTAACAATCCAAGAAATTCCTTTCCCAAGAAATTCAATCTTGAAAGGCGAGGGGAAAGACGACAAAAGAGAGAATATGACATGACCATTGGCAAAGAACAATAAAAGAACATCCTATTGACTTATTCATTGGGTGAAATCTCATAGTAAACTTCAATGAGCTTTCATGTTAAGATGGACTAAATGTTTCAGTGTTTGAGGCGAATCATTCTGGTTCTGCCATGTCCAACCCCAACTCAAATGGATTCATATGTGTGATGGGGTAGCACACAAGTGGTTTTGCCATTCCCATGCTGAACCCCGAACCCTCCTGCATATCAATCTTTTCTCCATCTTTGGCTTTCCAATCAAAGCATTGGACCAAGACTGCAACAGATGATTGAACCACCGCTAAAGCGAGTGTTACACCGGGGCATCCTCGGCGTCCACTCCCAAATGGAAAGAAATTGAAAATTTGCCCTTTCATTTCCATTTGTGAAGAATTCGTGTTATGGTTAGCCGCAAACCTCTCTGGTTTGAATTCCTCGGGATCTTTCCATAGATTTGGGTCTCGCTGGATGGTGTAGACATTGACTAGCATCCTGGTATTAGCTTTTACATCAAAGCCATTGATCTGGCAATCTTCGATGCTTGCTCTAAGAACTACAGGTGATGGAGGGTGTAGTCTTAGAGTTTCTTTCACAACTGTATGTAAGTAAGGCAGATTAGGAATGTCTGATTCTCTGACTAGCCTGTTTGGCCCCACAACGGAGTTAATTTCATCCCTCAGTTTTTTGAATACTTTTGGATGGTTGATGAGCTCTGCGATGACCCATTGCACAGAGATTGCTGATGTATCAGTGCCAGCCATCATAATGTCCTGGCACAATCAAGATGGAAAAAAAATGTTAGCATCACCATGCACAGGCCCTTGTGGTTCATGTTCACCATCGACATCTTCAAAGCAATAGCTCATCGGTATAAACAAGACTTGTGGCTTTGATGCCAAACTAACTAAAAGGAAAGACAAATATTATCTGGGATTTGGTTAGCAAGAACATTATTCTAGTTTTAGCTCTTTCTAAGAGATTTTGTTTGAGCAAAAAGAAGAAAAAACTTAATGAGTACGAAATCATATTAGAAGTTGAAAGTAACTTACTAGGAAGAAAGCCTTGATTTCCTTTTTAGTTAGCTTCATTTCTGCATTTGGATCTCTAGAAATTTCTAATAGAATATCCATTAAATCCATTCCTTCTGATCTTACAGTGCCTTCCATCTCCTTCTCTTCGTGCTCCTTAATGATCCTTTCTACCAACCGATCAAATTTATCGAGTGCAATTCGTAGCTGCCTTCCATATCCAAATAAGTCAAGTTTTGCCAACGGACCCAAGACATTACCTGCACTTAACTTGCCTCCGAGCAATGAAACTTGAAGAACCAAATCCTTAATCTCCCTGGCTTCATTATTAGCACCGTCACCCAAGCATCTTGTGCTCATAGACATTCTGCAAATCACATTATTTGTCATGGTCATTATTGCTTGCCTTAAATCACAAGACTCTCCTCGTTCCGAAATTCTAATCATAGACTCGACAAGTTTCTTCATCTCATCCTCCCTCAGATGCACAAGCTGATTAATCTGAGAAGTATTGAGAAGTCTGGTCATGCACAACTTCTTCATGAACCGCCAATATGCGTTGTAGGGTGCAGTGATAAATCCAGATCCCTCATATATGTTGCAATCTGTGGTGTCGAATTGCAGGCGGGAAACAAAATTCATCTCATTAGTTTTCAAGACCTCTTTGGCAATTTCAGCATCAGAAACAACATAGCATGTCGATACACCCATACGAAGCTGAATAAATGGACCATAGCGTTGAGCTAGACTATGCAAGGAAGTCCCCAAAACTGAGCCTAGTAAATGGAGGTGGCCGATGATAGGTAAAGCTGGAGGACTTGGTGGGTGTCGAATTTTGGTTCCAGAACACGTGTGATTCTTCAGGGATTTGAGAATGAAAGTGCAAAAGAACCAAATGGAAACCATGAAGGAAAAAAACAGAAAACCATCAATAATGGCCATGTTTTGGCTTTCTTTAGCAAGCAGAATGGCAGATAAGTTGCTAGGTAGACAAGTTCTGTTTGCTCTTGTTCTGTTCAAGGCTTTGGTGATGAGATCTAGGAGGAACTTCTGAGTATTTAAATCTGTAGCTTATGCAAATGGTGCCATCCATAGGTATATAATTGATCCTTAGTTTGACGCAACTGACTTGAGGACAAGAAATGGAAGTTTGAAGCCATAGAAAGTCATTGCCTCGTTCAGACAGGATCATTTACTAGTTTTTTGGCAGCTGGGAAAATGCCGTATTATTTTTCTCATCATGATCAAACAAAAAGCTCAAATCCATCCATTTTCAAACTTCTGATCCAAATGACCCCTTAAGCACCATTTTTAGACAGGATCATTTGCTCAGCTTTCGGCTGGTAGCATAATATCTGTGCTGTTTTCAGAATTCTGTCACTTCGCTTATAAGCAATGATTGACCCATATTCAATCCTTAGGTGCAACTGAGACTTAGGGATTTATATATGATATCAAATTGGCTATACATGGTGATTCAAACATATCGAACTCCTTTTTGGTGTTAAATTTGAACATGAGACCAGTGACCAAGCCGGCTTAATCCTTGTACTTGTCAACCAAACCGGTTGACAAATAAAAGCATCAACAGATAAAAGCTGATTAGTCAGTTATTTACTCCTTTTTTGGCTGGTTGTTCGACTTTTTATTGTTTTATGTGTGACTTTTTCGATGTTTATTACGCTGGAACATCCTAAGTCCATGTAATTAAGGATTACATAATTAAACAAATTATTGTACAGAGCCTTAACAAGGTAAATTTCCCTCCAAAATGGGGACGCTGAGGCTCAGCAGAGTTTAAGGAACCTATCCGATAAAACTACAGAAATAAGGGCCAGATCCCTAGAGAGACTCAGCAAAAATGCATTTGTAGAGATGACTGGATGCCATAACCAAAGATTGAGGAACATCAATGATCATGGTTTGGTCTAACAGAGATGACCATGATGTTGCAGAAAAAAAACCAGGATCGCAAGACAGAATAGCAGAGGAGAACAACAGACATGTATACAGCAGATGGGCAAAAATTAGTCAAGAAGAGTGACGTGGTCTTAACTATGCAAGTCTGAGAGAAACCTAAACACTGATGCAAGTCTCACAAAAGAATATAAAATTCTGATAGTCAACAAACCGGGCTAAAATAGCTACGATTAAAATTTTTATCAAGGTAAATTATGATTATTCAGTAAATTAAAAATACTGTCAAAAACCTGATTATTTTTATATTTTAAAAATATTTTTTAAAAATTAAAAAACCTTTATATTTTTATTTGCTTCAAAGTATTTTTTTTTATTTTCAGTTTATTTTGATATAATAATGTTAAAAATAATTTTTTAAAAAAAATTATTATTTCAATGTATTTTCAAGTAAAAATATTTAAAAAAACAATCGCTATTATAATATTAAATAAAATTTAATTAGATAAAATCTAAGCAGAAATGTAAATAAAAATCAGCATGAAATAAAATTATAAAAAATGACAATAAAACACGAACTAGGGAACCAAAGGTTCGGGGTCCGAAACAACCCTCTACAAGCGTCGCTGGTTAATTACCTGCGACATGGGCACCGAAACAAGCTTGTCAAATTGAGGTGATTTGCATCGTGTTGACACTTGGATCAAAAGTTACGGCCAAAATACTGAAGGGTGCACAAAAACATCGCCAAACCAAACCCGGACTAGTGTTTTCTGCCATCCTTGCTCTGGTCTGCCCTATCAAGGGAGTTATTGAGAGACATCAACTATATATGTGACAGCTCAGCTCCTCCAAAATCTCCTTCATCAAAGACACTGGTAGCAAGGATCTCAAGTTCAGACATCATCTTATGGCATATCTTCTCTGGAAATCCAGAGCGAATAGATTTAAGCTAGTGATGGGGTAGCAGACAAATGAGTATGCCATCACCGAAAAGAATCCTGCATATCAACCTTCTCTTCACCATTCACTTTCAGTCAAGACATTGGACCAAAGCTCCAACGGTGTCTCGGTTAACCAGTAAAGCAAGTGTCGAACCAGCCAACCAGGACATCCTTGCGGTCCACTGCGATATGGGAGATAACCAAAATCCTGTCCCTTGCAATCAGAAAAGTTCATGATTCCACTAGTTTCATCACCTCTTGCTCTCTAACATGGATCATTTGATTAAGCTGTGAAGTAGAGCGAAGGCTAGTCATGCATAGTTTCCTCATGAACCACCAATAATTATCATACTTTGCAGTTATAAAACGAGACCCTTCTAAATGTAATCCGCAGCAGCAAATTCCGGGCGTGAAGATTTCTTTGGCAAATGCGGCATCAGAAGCAATATAGTATTTTGATCCACCAAAATGGAGCTGCAGCCGTGGACCGTACTTATGAGCAAGTGCGTTGAATTAGGACTCGGTTAAATTTTAAACTAGTTAATGGATGCGGCCGATGTTAGGAAGAGAAGGTGGGCTTAGTGGGTGTCGAACTTTGTAATTTCCAGAGTTCGTATGCCGCTTTAGGAGATTGATCATGATCAGTTAAGTGTAGAAGTGCCAAAACGAGAAAAAGAAGCAGAATAGCAGTAGGCCATCAACTGTGGTCATGATTTGGCTTGCTTATGTTAATTATTGCTTCAGGACTGCTATAAGTACACGTGAACATATATATATATATAGATTATTGCTTCTCTGTTTACGACGTGTTGTAGATCATCGCTTGGATTTCGACAATTGACTAGTTTTTTCAGTTTGTTTTTCAGCTATTTAAATGTAAAGTTGTTAATCGAATAAAATGTAATTTTTCCCTTTGCTGCTGCATTATCGTAATCTCCTTCTCTGTAATTTTTATTTCATCTGTTTTCTTCATCTTTAAAAACCTTCATCTATTATCAGAGGCCTCTTCTTAAGCTATCTATAAAATGGAAGCGGAAGCTAATTTTTCTCCTCCTGTCTTTGATGGAGAAAACTACCAGCTTTGAGCAGTGAGAAGGGAGACCTATATGGAGGCTTTAGATCTTTGGGAAGCCACGGAAGAGGATTATGAAGCTCCTCTGCTGCCATACAATCCCACCATGGCCCAAATCAAAAGTCACAATAAAAGAAAAACTAGGAAGTCAAAGGCAAAAGCAAGTCAATATTATGGTGTTTCAACAACTACTTTCATGAGAATCATGTCTCTCAAAACAACAAAAAAGTTCTAAGATTATTTGAAAAAAGAATATGCAATAGATGAAAGAATATGGAGTATGCGGGTGCTGAATTTAATAAGAAAACTCGAGTTGTAAAAGATAAAAGAGTATGAGATAATTAAAAATTAGTCAAACACATTGTTTGGCATTGTTTACAAGGTAAGGTTAATTGACACCAAATTTACTGATTATAAAATTGTAGAAAAACTTGAAAAATATAAAGCGTTTATAACCAGCTTGGAGAACACATCCAAGATCACCTTAGCAGAGTTGTTAAATGCCTTATAGGCTCAAGAGCAATGGTGCCTTATAAGGCAAGATCTTATTGCTGAAGGAGCCATGCTAGCCATGCATTAGGATGTTGGAAAGAACAAGAAGAAAAATTACAGGAAAAATCAAGCTTCATGCAGTAAAATCACTGCAAACAACCAAATCCAAAGTAATGGTAGAAACTCAAAGAAAAATTATCCACTTTGTCAGCACTATGGCAAAACATGCCATCTGCTATTCGAATGCTGGAAGAGACTAGATGCAAAGTGTAGGAAGTGCAATCAGTTTGGACATGAATTCGTCATTTGCAAAAGAAAAATTTAAAAACAAGAAGCAGATGCCCAAGTTGTCGATCAAGATGAAGAAGACTAGATTTTTGTGGCAACACGTTTTTCAACTAGGAGCTCTTCAAAATGTTGGTTGATTGATAGTGGTTGCACAAACCACATGACATAACTATTTGTACAAACTACAAGACAGAACTATTTTTAAGGATTTGAAGCCCACTAGAATTACAAAGATCTGAATAGGAAAGGATGACTATATTCTTGCAAAAGGAAAAGGAACCATAGCATTTATAATAAAATTAGGAACAAAGACAATTTCAAATGTTCTTTACAAACCATTTATTAACTAAGATTTGTTGAGTGTAGGTTAGCTAATAGAAAAAGGATTCAAAGTATCCTTTGAAGATTGGTGTTGTTATATTTATGATGTCGCTAGATAGGAGATTTTATAAGTTAAAAGGAGAGTTAAAAGCTTTTTATTTTTCCTAACAAAGAAGGAGCACATAATTTATTCTAGAAAAGTTAACATCATCGAAATCTAGCACAAAAGGCTCAAGCATTGTCATCTTCAACGAATGTTAAAAATGAATAAAAATGATATTATAAAAAAAGGTCTACCAGTTCTTTTTAATTATAAACCAAATTGTTATGGATGTTAATTTGGTAAATAAAATAGGATGATATTTCCTAAATCAACTTAGAGGACCTCATAAAAGTTGCAACTAATTCACACAGACATATTCAAATAATACTTCAAGTAGCATGTTATCTCCTAATAGTTTATAATATCTTAAAAAACTATCATGCATCAAATATTATCATACAACTACATGCATCAAGCTCAAAGTGCATTAAGCATTCAGTATAGAGGTTTATAAGGTACAAAAGAATAGCTTAGTTATTACAAACCAGAATATTTATTATTTATTAAAAATCAATGAACTTCCATGAAAACATATTTCTGATAGTCAGCCAACTGTTTGTTTCATCCTTCTTCTCTTTTACATCCCTTGCATGCATCCTTGTCTCCCTCTTGGTTTGGCACAAATCCTAGTCCTCATCTTCCCTAATAATAAACCGATGCACTTATTCGACATCTAAGCCGATTTGAACAAGTTTGTCATTAACCTGTGCTATATTGTTTTGCATATTTGTTAGCAATATCAATCTTTTGTTTCCACTTACCAGTAAAAATATTAGAAGAAATTTATAACACTTGTAATTGTTCAATTATAAAAGGGAGCAGGGGGCTGGTTTAAGGAGCTTCAGGTTAAAAAGAGGTAGACTTTTCAGGATGTGACCTTTTTTACTAACCACAACTTCAAATTTAATAACAGTTATGATTGAGATCTTTTTATAAATCTTGATAGTTGGCTCACTATCATGCAAAAGTATTTTGGCCATGATTGTTATCCTAAATATCAATTCACCAAAAGGTAAACTCATTTCCTTCTCAATTATAGTTTTTTATATGACATTAATAAAGTAAGTGGCTAGGTCGATAATAACATCAGTAGCAATAATATACATGAACTAAGTTTTCTCAATTATCAGCTTAGTATGTCTTTTAATAAGCTAAAGGGTTGTTAAATAGGTTTTGCTAATAGTCGGTAAAATGGTAGCATGATGTTCATAGGCAAACTATGTGCTTAGAAAGACCATTTCAGTCATTTAGGGCCAATAAACCAATCACTCATCTGAGTATTTGATAGGGATCTTATTTCTTTATAGAAAAAACCAAGATCTATAATTTTAGGTATCTCATATAACTTCCTAATGATAACAAGAGACAACTCAAGGGTTTGACCTCTAACAGTGAAAGTAATGGAATGGTCATCAATTTTAAAATGCTCACATTTAGCATAAAACTCCTTAACTACTTCAACGTATGGAACAGATGCTCCTTCAATCAGTTTACACCATTATCTTTTATTAAAGATGTCTTCTATGAATTCTCTTTTAGAGATTTTTTACAAGCCTCTAGAGTTGATATGATCAAGATGTTGATGTCATAGATCAATATCATCTAATGTTACCTTATGACAATTCTTTGATGAATTTAGAGACTCTCTGATGATTAAGTAAATAATTTTGTTATAACCCAATTTTTTATTTTTATTTTTTATAAATAAAAAGAAAATTAAATAAATTAAAATTTAAAATTTAAAATTTAGATCAAGACAATACAAATGAGAAGTGTTAAGGGTTAATCAGGTAAAATTATGACTTTGAAAGTTAGTTTTGGTAGAAATTGAAAGAATTGACAAGTATGAGGACTCAATTAAACTTTTATTTGGTTTAATTAGTAATATTGAGAGTTTAATTAACAAATTGAAAAGTTTAGGGACTTAATTGACCTTAGAATTAGTTTAATTAATGAAATTAGAGGTTTAATTGAAGAAATATTAAATTTCAGAGCTAATTTAAGTTACAATTGCAAGAAATTAAAGTCCAAGAATTGTTTTGCAAAAGGCGCTGCAATGAAGGGTTTTAATTACAATTTAGCCCAGGGGTCCGATTAAATTGTTAAAACTTAGAGGACCAGATTGAAAAACAGCCGCCTTAGCTCCAAAATGGCGTCGTTTCATGCCAGTCCATCGTTTTCCAGCGGAAGCTACTAGTGAAGAAGAAAAAAACGCAATGCTGCCCAGATAGGCAGCTCAGCACAGACAAGGGCAGACCAATTTTGGTCTGCTAAGGTTCCCAATCCCCTCAGGCTTCCCAAGTCTGCCACCAACAGTCCGGCCGTGGCAGGACTGTTGGTGTCCGAGTCCCTGCTAAACACCAATGCCCAGCGAGCTTTATCCTCCTCCCAGGAAGGAAGAGGCGGGCTAGAAAACTAACACACAGAGTCCCCTACAAAAAGCCACGAAGCAGCCATCGCTGAGGAGGAAAAAAATCGAAAAAAAAAGAAACCAGAACAGAGGAGGGATTAAAGGACACAGAGAAAGACGAGGAGGGACGGGAACACAGTGGGAAGACGAACGAAGAAAAACCCAGGAAACAGAGGAAACCGTGGGAGACCGGGAAACGCAAACAACGACCAGGGGACGAACATAAGGGAAACCAGGGAAAGAAAAAAAAACAGGGAGGCACAGGACGAACTGGGGACGAACTGAGGGGATACCGAACAGAGAGAAGAACAAAAAAGGAAGAAGAACCTTTGTCCAGACATCGTCGCCCCAGGCCACCAGCTGCAGCAGACCAGGTAAGCCTTTCTCCTTCTCGTCCCGCTTTGCAAAATAATTCATTTTACACTGTGCTGTGATTTATAATTAACAGGTGACTGTACCGCACGCATCACGCGTGCTGCTCTGCTCAGTGGGTCATTGGCTTGGGCCAGTGACCGGGCTGGGTTGCTGGGTCTAGCCTAAACTGTACGGATAGGTTTAATCCAGCCCAGTGCTTCTTTTAAGGAGTTGACTGGGTCAGGACCTCTGGTGTAGTCAGCCCTGATTGTGTTAGTTAAGAGTGTGTTTGTCAAAGAACACCATCTTTATTGTTCATCTATTTTACCCTTTTTTTATTTTGATATCTAACCAAATGAGTTTCTTTTTTATATTAAGAAATTCATTAAATATTTGGGAATCTTCACAGATTTATTTGTAGGTTCCTCATATTTTGTTTTGTTTCTTATTTTGTTATATACTCAATATATGGATTATTACTATTAAATGCACATTTATTGAGTAATGTTTTTTTTATTTTTTTCTAAAAATATAAAAATATAAAAAATGTAAATAAAAATAAAAAAGGCATAGAAAATTTGTTTCTTCTTCATTATAAATTAAAAAGTTTACGAACTAATTCACTGACGCCGGAGTTAAAAATATCACATTTCTTTAGGTTTGTGTAATATTTACCAACACCAAAATTGAAAATATTTATAGTATTGTTCATTGACACCAGGATCAAGAACATGATAGAAAGAATAAATAAAAAAACTAACTCTAATTAATTTTAAATACTTATTTTAAATAGTATTGAACATCTTTTTTTTTAATTATAATTTTTTTAACCGGTTCAAGGTTTATTACGATCAAGAGAATTGACTTTTCTTAACTTTAAAGTAAGATAATATAATATAATATAATATAATATAATACAGAGTGATTTATTTCTTCAATCGATACAAATCTCCCTGTATCATTTGTCAGCTCCTATGAAATACTCTAATAGTTTATTTTCTTTATTTTTATATCACAACACAATTGGGTGGGCTAACCATGAGCGCCAAAGTTTTTGATCCAAAACCTAAAAGCTGAACAAGTTGGGAGTAAAGAATGGGAAAAGAGCTAGTGAAGAGGGCGATAATAGAAGAAGAAGAAAGACAACAATCAAAGGATGAAATATTCTTAAGATCTTCAAAATGCTAGAAAAAAGAATCATCGGTACAACCATTGAACTGCTGGTCGGATTGGAGAGCCGGCGACCTGGGAGATTAATGGACTCGACCTCAGGTCCGATTCCTTTAATAATTATGGCTCCACTGCCCATGTTTTCCGACATTAGTTTATTTCCTGGAGGAAAAAGATAGTCTGTTTGAGGTGGAGGTTGTTTTCCGTACATATAAGATGAACCTTTGGTTGTGAGTGGTGGGAAATCACATCACCAAACCACCAAGCCAGGAGGATTGATGGTGTCAGATACTCATTTATGCCACGCTGTTGTTGGTTATTTTTGTCGTTCAAACCTTCTGTCTTTGGCGCTGCATGGAATGCACGTTTTATAAAAAAATTTTAAAAAAAATTAAATAACAACCACAAGAAATCCTTTATAATTAAAAACAAGTTTTGCTGGCAGAGGACCACGTGTTCTCTTTTTCTTATGAATTATTAGTCTGCCACGTCTCTACTCCAATCATGTGGTGCAGTTCTTGACAAATCAGTTTATTTTTCAGTTTATTTTTTATAATATAATTAAATATAATTTATTTTTTTATATTATCAAACATTAAAAATAATTTATTTTTTAAAAATTTATTTTTGAAAAAAAAATACTTTCTAGTAAATCTGCAACGTCCCTACTCCACTCATGTGGTGCTGCAGCTCTCGACAAATCGTTGGCTTAGCAACAAAAATGATTTTGTTGACATTGGTGTTAAAAGAAAAAAAAAAGAAAATTTATGAAAAGTAGAGATTTTCAAGAGAGATAAAGGATAGGATTTTCATAATGAAATACACAATCTAATCGTTTATTTTATTGACATTAAAAGGATGGGTTTATTCAGCTAACATCAGCCATGTTGACATCCTAAATAAATAAAACCATCGGCAAGTTACGGTGGTAGAACAACTTCATTTAAAAATTAAATTTTCTTGCTCCTATTTATAGATTTGGAGATTTTTGTCGTCACTTTTATATATATATATATATATATATAAAGAAGTTGTAATTTTATTTTTGAATAAAATGCATATATTTTCATCTTATGATTTATTAGTGGTTTTTATGGTTTTATGTATTGATTTGAAGTTTAAACTCCATTTTATGATTTTGTAATTTATGAATGAAGATGCAATTTGTTTTTTAAACTTCAAATTTATGTTTTAAATTAATTTTAAAAAATGAAAAATTTGAGGTGGGTTATAGTGAAGAAAATCCTCCACTCAATCCAATCAAATTAAATGTATGTTTGATATTGTGATGGTTTTTATTTTTTAAAATATTTTTTATTTAAAAATACATTAATATTTTTTAATATTTTTATACTTTTAATGTGCTCATATTAATAATGAAGAAATAAATTTATAATACAATAACAGTTATGACATCAATATATGGAAACATTAATTATGATATTGATAAAATGTGAGTCGGCTCATAATGTCGTCAAATGAACATACGTCATTTTTAAAAATACTTTTAATAACATGTTCTATAATGATATGATCATAAAGTATATGCTGATAATAATAATTAATATCAATTTTAAGATAATATTATAATAAGATTAATTATCACAAAAAATAATGTTTTATTACTTGAAAACAAAAATAAAAATACAGGTTTATTATATAATTGAGAATCAATCTTATTTCACGTACTAAATTATCTACATATACGTAATGAAGCAAGCCATTCTTGCTAGTTCTTTCACTGTGACAACTAGGTAAGGACAGAAAACTTGGTCCTCTTCTTAGAAAATGAAAACAATTCTTATAATTTTTTAACTAACATATCTCATATATTAAATAAATACAAGAATACAAAGTAATATATAAACTTAAAAATGAGCCATACTTAAATAATATGGATTGAACCCAAACTTAGTTATCAAATCCAATGTAATATTAGAATAATAAAATCATTATCATTTTAGCAAATAGATTTGAAACTCATCTAATTTGTATTTAGATTGGTTCATGTTAAAAAAACTAGAAAAAATTTAATATAATCAAAAACTCAAATCAACTTGTAACTTAATTAATGACTAGTTGATTTTTTATTATTTAAATAATATTATTTAAATCTTTTTAAAAAATTAAATTAATCTAATTTCACTCAAATTTACTCTTTTCGCCCTTGAACTATGCTTTGCCACGAGGTAACTTTATCTAAGGTTCAAGCGTTTGTACCGCATTTAGGTACATTTTATCCTTGATTTGTAACCACATGTAGTTAAAGTACATATACGTGCACAATTTTTTTTATATAATTCCGTAAATCATGACCATCATCTAAAATATAAAGTTAAAATTAAGGGGGGAATATGAATCATCTGTTAAATTCTAACCATTTATTTAAATATGGAAACTATTTTCTAGATTTATGGAAACAATTAAAGCCGAATGATATATTTGGGAATTCTAATTTTATCATTTGGACAGAGAAATTAAGAAAGATTAAATTAATCAAACACTAACAAAATTAATTATCCAGTCAAGAATTTCAAGGTTAAGATTTTGCTGGCATGATTTGTGAAAGAAATTGAAAGGGTTCTGATCCTGTCTTGATTGATACAATTTTAAGAACTGAATTTTTTATTTGTCTAACGACATGGCCCCTCCTCCAATCTCATTAAAAAAATCCTGCAGATTTTGGTACGAACAGCCACCTTCTTTGGAACTTTCTCTTGCCAAATCCTTCCATTTCTTAGCATTCTTTCTCATCTCTTTTCCTCGCTCTCCACCACCCATGACCAGCTCCAAGCATTTCTCTATCTCCTCGCCTTCAACTATCCCTTCTTTATTAGCACTGACTCTCACCCCTGTCTCCCATACAGCTTCAACCATCTTAGCATTCGTCAGTTGATCCGTCCATTGTGGAAAAGCCACCACCGGCACCCCAGAAGCCAAGCTCTCAAAAGTTGAGTTCCATCCACAATGTGTCACGAAACAACCTATTGATGGATGTGACAAAACCACCACTTGAGAGCACCATGGAACTATCTTCCCTTGCTTTTCAAGCCCTTCTGTGCAACTCAGCTTATCTTCTTCTTTCTCTTCTCCTCCATCTGTTCTTATGACCCACAAAAATGGACGGCCAGTATCTAGCAAAGCACGAGCCATTTCCTCTTTTTGTGGCTTTGAAATAACAGATATGCTTCCAAATGATATATAAATCACAGATGATTCTGGCTTTGAATTAAGCCATTCTATATAGTCCTTTGAGTCTTGAAAAAGATCACCACCAAAGGAAGTATCGGATGGATCTTTTCCATCTAAATAGGCTGATGGAATCAGAGGGCCAACCCCAACCAAGTTAAACTTACCTATTGAATTCAGAGCCTCACACTCTAATGCATCAAAGGTGTTGACAAGAACTTTTGGGTTGGTTTCTTCATCAAGAACTTCAATATGCTCTTTATTCACTGGAAGTGCAAAAGCGTGTGTGTTTCTAGGATTGAGAAATGAGGGTAAGTCACGGCTTCCAAAAGGAGGCAATCCTGGTAACTTCAGCGAAAAGCTTGGATCATTGATATTCTTCTTAATAGTGTCACCGTAGCCATTGAAGTAGTAGTAAAAGATGTCTAAGAGGGCAGGAGATTGGTTCCAAAGGAGTGTTGAAGGGAGGTTATGTTGTCGGGCCACCTTTGCCACCCAAGGTATGAGATTGGAGTATACCACACAAGTAAATGGTCCGCCATTTTTCGGAACTTGACATATAAGGTCAGCAAGAGATTTCGAGCCAACACGCCTGAGCTCGGAGAAGTAGTGTTCGATATCATCACTGGGTCTAAACCCATGTTCGGAACCATCATCGAAGGCAGCAAAATACAAGCCTTTAGGATAAGTTCCGGATTTAGACATCCGGCGTTTGGCGCCCATGCTTGTAGCAAAGGTGACATGTGCACCCATGGCTACTAGGCGTTTGGCGAATTGAAGTGCTGGATTTATGTGACCTTGAGCAGGGAATGTTACAAGAAGGATGTGAGGCTGCACTGCCATGACTCCCATGGTCTTAACTGGAATTGTATGGAAAGCGAAGTGTTTTTTTTTAATGGAAAAGAGAAGTGTGTCAGTTAGATTGATTTTTGTTGTTGCAGTTGAGTGTGGGATTTTGTGAGCAGATGGGTAGGTTTATACACCACAGCCAGATGAATGGCTTCGTGACGACGTGGGTCAGGAAATTTTCTTCAACGTAAAAAAAATTAATAAAATGTGACTGGAAATTTTACGAGTTTTCAAAGTATTTTTTAAAATTTATTAAAATAATATTTTTTTTAAAAAAAAATTTATTTTTAAAATTAACACATCCAAAAAACATGTAAAAAAATAAATTTTTATAAAACACGTTCCGAAACTGTGCGGTGACGATTTTAATGGAAAGATTAGCTGACGATTGCTGACGACGTTATAATTGACGTCAGCGAGACGTTCCTTGTAAAAGTCGAAATCGACAACTCAATCTTCGTTTACGTACATAAATTACAAATTGAAAAATGAGAGCCCAGCTTAGCATATATAATTTATAATTAATTATCTAGTCATTTTTTTGCAAGGATTATCTGCTTACAGAAAATAACTTACCATTTATAATTTATGTAATTTATTAGTTGTTTTTTGGAAGTAAGAGTGTGTGTGTGTGTGTGTGTGTGTGTGTGTTATCTCGGACCCCCCGAATAAAACTTGCAAAACAGAACTTATATCCTATAGTATGTGGTCATTAATATCAATAAGTAAAGGGAGTCGAACTAGATATATACCATGTAGAAAACATTCATCTTAGTTCTCATCTACTTTACCAATTCAACTATTTAGCCATAATTCAGTACTTT
>Ga0325403_1001371_pt1 | contig 20121 bp, 12 predicted proteins | sample PopdelMetagenome_19_FD_205665 | JGI IMG/M metagenome (GOLD analysis project Ga0325403, IMG submission 205665) | Populus deltoides microbial communities from Bellville, Georgia, United States - Xylem-PdKOR-R4 | ecosystem: Host-associated > Plants > Phyllosphere > Stem > Wood/Secondary xylem... | reverse complement strand
CATTCTAGGAATTCACTAATAGAAAGAAAGGCAAAGATCAAAAGATAACGGGACAGATCAAAGGAAATGAAGCACAATCGATTGGAATCAACAGCCAAGTGTGCATCGAAAGAAAATAGACAAATCTGTAACCTTGCAGCCCAACCATTTTCTTCCTGGAAAAACACTCTGTACTTTACATATTTAAGGACCCATTTTGAGCGTTTTTGCTTCACTAACTATATATTAAACTTTAGTATCTCGAAGAAAAGAAAAGAAAAGAAGAAGAAGAGCATATTGGTTAACCTACAAAAAGAACTATGATACAGCATTACAGCTTACAGCTTCTCAGGGCCTCAAGGAAACTGATAGCCGGTCTTCTTGCTTCTCGACAAGTTTACATCTTGAAGGTGGACCGAACATGCTCAAAACAACCTGCAAACAGTTGATCCAGGGGAAGATAGCGTTCTCTTATCTGTTCTACAAGAATGCGAGATGAAAATTTACAAACCCTTCCTAAGGCAAAATTGAAAACCTCAGATTTCCCCGAAGTTTGGTTCCTAAAAGATGAGACAACTTTTTATTGATTGATGTGTTTGTCCAACTTCGATCTAGGTATATGAACATGCTACATTTTTCTTGTCACTGAAATATAGCCACCAACATCTATTTTATGATTGATCCAGAAAAGAAGCTAGATGGTAACAATGAAGTGAAGAGGGATTTGGAAACTCAACAAGCTTACCGGTAAGAACACCAGCCCATGCAAGAAACCAAGAAGAACCAGTGCGAGGTACATTTGGAAGTAATAAACCTGCAGAACACGAGAGGGAGATGTTAAACAAACTGGGAAATATTAGCTCTTGTGATGGGTATTTGAATGGAGGGACACTAACCACAAAAACTTCCGTCCTTGAGAAGCAAAGAACAATCACGCCAACTAGCTTTGTTAACGTGATGCCACTGCAAAATTACATGGCAGAGACCATTTTTCAATAAGATGGTTGTGATTAATACAGAACTCCACGTTGAAATAAAAGTAGGTGATTTGAGCTAAGAATCATGCTTGCAATGATCTATGCATTAATGGGGTGTAAAAGACATTATAATTTTTCCCTTTCTTGCCTTTCTATTTTTAAAATTTACTTCTTTTATGGTGTATCTCTTGGAAAAAGGGAGACTGCATCAAACTTCTTTAAATAACATGTGAGTGGCGCATGTTATGTGATCTTCCCACAATATAATAAAATTATCATAAATCAAGCCGCCTTGATTTTTTTATTTTATTTTTATCTTCCGATGATCTTTGGGTGGTTTTTTAGGGAAACACGTGACTTGCAAGTGATATTTAATGATTAAGATGGACAGAATCTAACAGAAGGGGAAGTGCCAATCAAAAGACCCTATAATTTGTGGGTTGAAATCAGAAAATAATAATTCAAGAGGTGTCAATCAAATCGGCCTATAGTTGCGTTATGGCTAATTAGTAGGTATCAACAGAGTGAGCAGCACAGAGGTCTCAGCAATCTAGTTCATAATATGAGCCAGAGGGAAAAGAGGAACCTGAAGACAGAAGCTCCCATTGTACCCAAAGCATCCCTTACTCGCTGGTCTCTATCACCACAACTCACCTGTTTAAGAACATGAAGCCAAAGAAAAGGTGTGACAGTGCATCAAGAAAACCTTAGAGCCGAAAGCATGAAGTTTCCACATTCGGGAGGGAAACAAATTCCCTTGTTGCGTTATTAATTAACTACTAGTGAATTAAATATTCTGATGCGATATGTAATGGGTTCTAAATAACATGTTAACTACCAAGCCAAAATAACCAGATGCAGATTCCATCTATTTTTCTTTTAACTGAACGAAATGAAAGAATGAATTTGAAGTTCCATTGAAGGAAAGTAGACAATATACAAATAAAATGGAGAATGATGCGATGCTAACCGAGAAAGCATGTGTTATATGCACACAAAACTCAACACCAATGCCCACTGACATGACAAGGTTGACAACAGAGACTGCATTCAGTTGAATATTCAGAATTGCCATCACACCCTGTGGAGTTTCATCTTGTAAGCAGAGAGATTATGCTTGGGCAGAACAAGTTAATTATTGCAAATAAAATGAAAAATACATAGATAATGATAAAGGAAGCAGAGTTACCATCAGATCCACGACTATCATTGCCAACACCAGCAAAATGATCGCAGAATTCCATAAACTACATTTTAAAGAAAGTTAGGAAACAAAATAATCACGAAGTCATTCTCCAATACAGCAGTTCATCTGGAAAGAAGAACCGAACACTGAAGCCAGTATTTTTTTTGTCAATGAAAAGGTGAATATGGGCAAATAGAACACTGACCTGCAAGTGATGACCAAGCAAACAACAAATACAGCTCCTGGTACATCACCAAATAAATTGAGGCTTTATAGAAGAGAAAATGACTAACAGTTATACTAAACCAAATAATTCATTTGGATTTGTTAAAAACCAAACAACAATAAAGGTTTAAGGTACAAATATGCATCAGTAAATGTTTTACTCAGACAGCCCACACACTGCTTTTTTGTTTCAGATCTCCGGGTCATTATCATCAAACCACTGTGTGATACATTTAATGATTAAAGATATAGGCACAGGTAATACAAAATCAACAAAACAATCTCTTAAAGGCTTGAAATTTTGTTGAATACAAGTATAGAAGAATAACAAACAAATGCCTAGCTCCTCAGCAAAAAAAAAAAAGTAATTTGTGAAATAAAGAGAAGACAGGTTATCTTCAAGAATGCAAGAAAGTGAGGTAAAAACCCCAAGCATGCAATCCATGAACTCCTCACAAAAAAGAACATGCCAGTTTAAGGATTTCTAAAGATTACTAACCAATAGCTATGGCAAGGTTGATCAATGCGGTCCTCCATATATCAAGGTATTGTTCAAAAAACATATAAAATACAGAGTATGGGAAGATCTCCATCTGCACCAGAAAACAAATATCATTTAAGAGACAGCCTTACTAGCATACAGCCAACTATGAGACAAGTCTTCTGCAAAAAATAAATTTATAAAAAACCAGTCCTTCAATGAGCACAGAGCTAGTATCATACAAAAGAAGCAACAAAAGTTGACCCTCCTATCATAGGGGAAAAACAAGATTAAAAAATCCGACAAGGATAATTTATTTTAAAAAATATAGCATCAGTCAGACCATGTGGTATTCACTTTCTCTGATTTTTTACCTTCAAAGAATCAGAAACCCTTGAACTGAACTCTCGAGCAGCCCTCATTGAATTGACGTAGTCAATCTAGAATGAGATGCAGAAAATGTTAAGGTCTTTACACAGGAACAAGAAACATATCACATTGAGCAAAATTTACCATTAGAAATCACTGCCTACCTGCTTGTTAAGAGGCGTGTGATATGTGCGGAAGGATGATGCTTGAATAACACCATTCTCGTAGCCTGAAAAGGAGAGGCGGGGGGGTGAGGAATTTATACCCATTCAAATAACAAGCAACCATATGGCATGCAGACGAACTATTTTAATGCATGCATTTGTGTTTGCAACTTTCCCTAAATTTACTGAACTGGATTGAAAGAACAAATTTCCAACTCAGCAAACCTTGCAGATCTATACTGCTAGTGTAAGCACCATGGCCACCTTTGGCACAATCAGCAGAGGGCAAAGCATTGAGGAACAATGGGAGTTTCTCCTTGAATTGTGATGTAGATGGACGATCATTATTCAGATCGGAGTGACGGAAGCACTGAAAAATTCCAAGAGTTATTAGTAGTTGATCCTGCTATAAATGAGAAATGATAGATGCTACTGCCTTGATAATTGACAGTCAAGCACAAATCATTTCAAAGGTAAATGGGCAGAAATTGTTTAATAAAATTTCAAGAAGAACAGAATGTGGATTACCGTAGTACAATCTTTGCACACCCCACCAAGACCACATGAGCCTGTATCAGATGAACAACAAGGAAACTGGGCGACACAGGAAAAAAGAATCAGCTTCAGCATTATTCAGTGGTATGTAATGAGAATAAATAATGACACCAATGAGAAGCAATAAGAAGAAGAGCAGAAAATGAAAAGGTACATTTTCATCGCAAAATTCCCATAATTACCATGGTCACACCACACAATCATCTGCAATAATCAGCAACATGGGCTTGCAATTGGCCTTATATTGAACACTGGTGGTGCCATTACCATTTGATTTTAAGTCATTACATATCAAAAATATTACACAGTGAAAGTAGATATTTGAGATTAAATTCATATCTTATGTCTTTCCACAACAAAATCCATAATAGAATTTAATGACCATATGAACTGCATAGGAAGTGGCAGCCATGTGACCATCATAGTAGGCAAAAATATGCTCAAATTTTCATGCCAGAATTAAAGCCAGCTTCTGTGAAAGATTATAAAACAACCTGATCATCAGGGGGGCAATAACTCCCATTTGTGAACTTCCTACAGCATCCAAAAGCTTCTGGAGATATCCATACAAGAAAATCATCAAGCCATGAAGCAGCTGGCATAGCTATATAGGTAGATTCTGGTGTTAATGATGCTCTTGCAATCTACAGCAGCATGAAGACAAAAGATTCTTGTCAGAGGAAATACAACCATTCCAACAATTAATGCCCATAAGGAGTAAATATCAGAGTGATGTTCATTAGATAAGAAAAGGAATAAAGATTCACCTCATTTAAAAGAGATTTTGAACCGCATTGGCTGATGGAGCACAACTGATTTGTATGACTTGATTCTGAGCTGTGGGTGCAGTATCATCACTTCAAAGATCAAAGCAAGGAAAGGGAAATTATGCAAAAAAGCAATGGAATTACCTATAATTGTAGTTCTTAACTACAAAATATAGCGGTGGGCCAATTCTGAGATACTCTGAAACATTATTAAAATAACCCTGCATGAATCAAAATATCACATGTTTAACTCGCCACACAACAATAGAACACCATATCAGATGTATTTAGCAAGTTATAAAGCAGTATCAAGAAACTGAACCTGAAGATATGAGTCCTGAGGAAGAACAATTTGTTGTTCCAAACCAGGTTCAACTCGAGTGGTTAATGCCTACTTGGTCCATAAATATGACAAGTTAAAGTAAGACACCTAAGAGGCACCTAAAGAAATAGGAATATGAGAGAGTAATCTTGAGCATCTCACTATGCAGGCCAATGTGAAAGCAGCAAAGATGGAAATGACTGCTATCTTAACTCCCCAAAGACTGAGTATGGGTGCATGGATCTCCTACAAGACAAGAATGTCAATTTGATTAGTGAATAATGCTCAGCAGAAACACCCATTCTTCAATAAGAAAATTGAGCACCTAATCTTAAACTAGCATTTGAAAAGATGTAACTTCTATGAACATTTCATAAAATCAAGTTGGTACCCTCATATAACGTGCCAGCAATCCAGGTCTTCTCCCACCAATTCCTAATCATTCACATTGCATTTTCAATCAGAAACCATTTTGAGTTTACTATAAGGAATAAAACAACGCAGTTAATGAAACCATGTAGAAAATGAGGTAATGCATCAAATAAATATGACTTGTAAATAACCTCTTAACAAATACCTTTAGGAGTGTCTGCATATGATGATGAAATTTTCATACATGGAATGCAATCGACTCTCTTATCCTCCGCTCGCAAAAAATCAAAAACTATCAAAGCTACAAAAGCTGTAACTTGCAGAAGGAAGTCCAAAAGAACAGCGAGTGCTGCAAAAGAGGCATGACATAAAATGGTGTAATTATTTTGAGAAGAAAAGTGGAATAAAAATAATAAATGTCTTAAAGAAAAAGGATTAAAATATCCGACCAGCAAACATAGAGAACACACGGCATGCCGGCATAGGAATGAAACTTCCAGCTGCAAATGCTAAAACTTCAGATAGACTAGCAAGTGTGATGGATGGTCCAACTTCGACAAGAGCATTGCTTATTCGTCCTTCTAGTGGCAACTCCAATGGTTGCCGCTTAACAGCATGCACCAATATGCACATGTTATCCACCCCAACCTAATATGACAGAGAAGTTCAGTTAATTATAAGCTACAACACAGCTTTATCCAAAAAAGAAGAAGACAAAATCAGCTTTGAAATTAAAAAAAAAAAAGAGAGTAAGAATCCTAGATTAAAGAGAAGGTTATTCAATATAATATCTACCATTCAGAATAGAGATTATTTTGAAATAAAAGATTATAATATTTAGATTTCAGCTACTACGAGTCTCCAGATGAGTGTAATGGTCAGTCATTATGCAAGAAAGGTTATATGCGTGAATGTTTGAAAATTCTCCAAAGAGTTATGCTAAACCTCACAACAAACTTTAAGCAAAAGAGACAAATTGATTTATACAATGAGTGACAAATCATGCCATTGCATGTATGTGTGTCACTTTAGTGTAATCCTCTTCGTGTCATTTATCTTTACTCTTCTAATAACCCTAAACGTTTAGTGCAAAATGCACCTCTTGTTGGCTCAAGTCAAATGCAGCAGTTGAGAAAGCAGGTGGGATGGCAACTAGTTCATGCTCTTTTATCTGTGAGCCTTTTACTTAGCTAATAAAAAGAGATAGGTAATCAAGATGCACTATAGCTAGTTAGAATTGAAGTAACCCATTAAAATCTCAGGCTCAATGATCAATGCATGCAAAATGATACCACATGAAGTCTAAATGTAGAAGAAAGAAACTTACAGCTAATACAAGAAAAGGAATAACTTCCATGATGATTAATGTAGACTTTACTCCAATGGCACTAAAAAATCCTACAGATCCAAGAACAGAGAGCATGACAAGCATAACTCCAGATAGACCAAGCAGCACCTGGAAGTCAACCAATCATATAAACTGAATGAAGGAAAGGGAAAAGTTTAAGAAAATATGAATATTTAATACAGAAAACCTCACATTCACAGAAATACAATAAAATAATATGTGATAGACTATGGGTTCTACACAGGGAGAGGGTAAAGTTCAAGCCATGTAAAAAAGAACATACCTTAGATGAAATGTAAAATGAAGATAAATGAGGTGTGTCACCCAGAGTAAGAGATATGTAGGCAAACATTACAAGATAGCTAATCTGAAATGGAAAAGGCATCAAAAGTTAGCTACATAAGTAGTATACAACAAATAACTTGTTGTTGCAAGCCCTGGGCATTTATCATTGCACTAAACAGTACCTTATTTAAAACCTAGAAATGGAAATGTTTTTTCTCTACCAAGAAAAGAGCTCACCAAAATAGTAATGACATCTGCGGTACTTTCCCTTTTTAATTCCTCCTCGATGGAGCTTTCCGATGAAAAAGAAAGGGTGAGATTCTTCGACTGCACCATTGGCAATAATTCGTTCTGTCACATAAAACACATGAGATGATTGAGATAAAATGAAGCAATGAAATGATGATACAGATATATGATATTAAATGGTCTAACTATTCAGGACGATACTTGCCCTTTGCAGCAGATCCAATATTAACAGAAGACACTTACAGTTTGGATCAGATGTCTAATATCATCCCACTTATTTCTGCTATCTGGAGCCCTTTTGTTTTGTTTTTACTGAATTGTATCATCTTTCACTCATTTCTGTTTGTGTTTTGGTTCATTACCTTGATGAAATGAAAAGGATCAGATTTGTACTCTTAACAAAAGGATTCTGGCTACTAAGGAGGGTGGTCTATTGCTCTAACAGATCAGATCCTTCAGTGTTATCTTATTTCTCTCTCTTCTTATGTTTGTGTCAACAAATATTAATAACCATGAGACACAATTCGGTAAACATGTTTATAAAAAATGGAAATACATGTATGTTTCCAGGCACCATATACACAATCACTGGACTGAAACAAAGAACAAACCTTCACTAACTGAATAAAAGCCTTCTCCCAAGCAACAGCCTTATCAGTTTCATTCCCTTCTTTATCAATCACATTGTTTACTGGATAAGTTACAATAAATGCGGATGCCTGTCCCAGAGAAGTAGTCAGAGGATTATTATAGACTTCTGATCCAATTATGTTTTCTATTTACAAGGAAAGGAAACAAATACCTCCGAATAATTATTCCCTGAGAAACCTCCCAAGGAAGTGCTTGGATCAAGGGGAGCTTTGAAGGCACTCCTACAAGTGTCTGCAGAGGTATAATGCTGAAATAACATGGTATCATCATAATAATCAGGCAGAGAATTATTGGAGCTGGGGGAAGGGGTGGAGAGGAAGACATGATTTTTGAGATAATTGTCTTCAAGCTTCCAAGAACATGGAACCTGAGACTAAAAAGATATACCTGGAGACAGTAATTCACATGCTCAACTCCTCCATAATTTTCAAGGTTTTGAGGATCCATTTGGAAGTACTGGGAGGGGAGGGGGGGAATATTAGTGAAGAATCAAAATCAAAATAAGTACCTTTAGGTTCATCTTTCGTTATTGGAAACACATGTAACTGTAACAGTGGCAAGCCTTTAAGGAACCACTATAGTCCTATTAATATTGTTACCACTAACTAAGAACGGAACAAATTCCTTTTCACATATTTTTAAGCATTTCATTGCATACCAAAAATACAAATAATCAAACAGAAACAAAAAAAGAAGAAAAAAAGCAACCTGTAGTACACTTTGAGTGGCACAATCTTTGTCCAGTGGCTTCATGCAAATATCAGTCAGAGATACCATTGATCCAGAGTAATTTGCACGGATTCCATCAACCTGTCAAAGCTGAACACTATTAACCTAAGAAATTTCAGACCATCCTTCTCCAATAGGAACATGGAAAAATAATCTAATAGAACAGCAAATGTAAACTCAATTGATGTTCCTGGCGATGCATGCAACAATCTGTTACCCTAAATTTCAAGAAAGTGAGTGATACCAGACAAAACGAATACCTTTTTTTGTATTTCAAAAACTAATTTGATGTTATCTTCTGTCACAATACTTGGCAATTTCTGTGCCCCGGCATCTGGAACAGTCGCTAGAATTAGCTGGAAAACATGTCACCAGTAGTTCTTTCCAGAATTAGAAGAGGAATAAAAATCTTGCAACTAACTAATCCAAATCAAGCAAACAAAATGGCATGCGGGTAAATTTTTATCATAAAAAATCAAATATCACAAGGCAATCAGAATACTGCATAGTGGTCTCTGTGCTCGAGCATTAAGAAATAAAAAAGGCAACTATCACATCCTGCGGGTATGACAATACACATGCATGCACATTATCATGATAAATACAGCATTTACTGGTGATAATGACAGATTTAGTCAACCTATTGCAGCCATTTTCATGGCAAAATTTTGTTACGATAAGGAAAGGCATAGCAAGAAACTGATGTTAACTGGTTTGCTGTATACAGGAAAGAAAGGGAGAGGAATTGTTCCACAAGTGATGACAACAAACAGGACCCAAGCCTTTGTGAGGCCTTGAAACTTATTTTCAGTCTCTAGAACCAGCATCTAGAAGAGTATATGTGCGAACATCAAAATAAAAGCACAGAAGGAAACTAGACTGGAAGCAAAAAATAAATAAAAAAAATAAAATTGTAGAATATTGCAAAACCTGCTCAATTCTGTAGAAAGGGGCTAGGTGAGTGTCAAAAAAACGTTTCTCTTCAGCAACTTTACTCCCGGGCCCTACCCATAGCTGAAATAGTGCAAGTACTAGCAGTTAACTGGCATATGGAGAAAAGTAGAGCTAATAAGAGTATAATAATGAATACTAGATTAGACGGATTGCCCAGAGCTTAAAGCACGGTCAAATGAGCAACAATATATACTTTTATGACTTCTCCAGCCGCACTCCTGAAGTAGAATATTGCCCCCAAATTTGTCACTTCCAAATGCATATTAGTATATCGTATGCATTTCAATAGATTCATTGAAATACACTAATTCTTTCCACAAATACTCATCAATTTAGTTAATTCTAGCATTTGTTGGACCCAAAAATGTCAGCAGTAAAGAGAATGGTTAAATAATTAAAACACTCCCTTTCTTTAGGATTTAAACATAAAAGATGAAAGAAGCAATTTGCATGTTAAATTCTACCTTCTCAGGCCGTGTCTCCACCTTGAAACGGATGAGGCCTACACAAAGTAGAAGAATTACAGCCAATGACAATATCAACACGAGGACTGGATTTCTAGCAACCCATGTTCCATATTTCCTGAAATAGAAACAAACTAAAAGGGTAAAAAATAATTCAGCTACACTGATAGCGTTAATGGCATAGACAGTGGACCTGTAGAACTTTGACATATATCCTTGCACGATTGAAAGCTGTAACCTGCTTCCAGTTTGTGGAGAATCTTCAACCATCTGGAAATTAGTAGTTAAAAGAATTTAGTGGCAAGGAATTGGCCTATGAATTAAGGAATCGACCTACCGATCAGATTAAGGCAAAAAAAAACCTACAAAATCCACTCAATAAGAATAGGTAGGAAAATGGAGGCACCTGAGCAGGAAGGTTCTCGTCCTTCTTCCTGATAACTTCACCACTGTCCTTGATATCCGACAGTTGATTCATTCTAGAAGTCTGGTTCCTTTCTCGCTTTCGATGAAACAAACCCCATCCCAAAAACATGGAAATCAATATAATATAAAGGATTGTTAGAGCAAAGTCGACACATTTGGCCTGCATGAGTTGAGCAATAAACAGTGAAACTGAATTAGAGGAACATATAAATACTTAAAAGTAACAAAATCAAGGCATGTCCAACGGTATTTTTCAGCAAATTACTCTGCGTCCGAACCAAAAAAATTAAATCAATGGAAAAGGATAAATTCAAAAGCTATATACTGGATGATAACTCGCCTTGAGAGATCCAATTCTCACTGCACAAGAACCCCCTTCGTGATGGGGAGGAGGAGCAGTATTGGCACAAACAGGAGATTGAGGGCAATCACCGCAAGAACAACCCAACGAAATATCACCACATGAATATGTAGAAACATTCATGGGTATTATTCCAGATGACTCAGGAGCAGTAGGCTTGAATGTCATAGCATACGGTGAGCCTGGCACATCAAGTGGGGCTCGTCTACCAATAAATGCATACCACTCTGCCAAAAAACAATCATGGCATAAGCACAATAACTTAAACAAAATCACAGAAAAATCATGCGGAAGCAATAAGTCAAGGAAACCTAAGAAACTACGACTCAAACTTCCTAGGAACACATAATCTTCCAGAATTTCAGTCCTGTCTGTCAATTGTGGTATGGTGAAAATGGAGGACACTCATCCATCAGGAGTTCTTCCTCTTGACAGAAATTCATTCTGAGGTAGCCCCCACTTCTCTGCTTCAACCCCACCTTCCAACAAAGTCTTCAAACCCAAAATCATCATCAATCACAGCCCATGCATATTAAGATCATGGGTACAAATAGAAATGTCGTGTTAACTGCTTCAACAACACCCTCGTCATGTGTGAGAGATAGAGAGGCAGGGAGAGAAGAGACCAGATAGATGGGAGCAAGGAACCTAAAGCTACAGCTTTAAAGTAAAAAATCACCTGTAAAATTTTGAGCACCAGCACCAATAAAATTTAGAGCTCGAGTGTTCATGGTCCCAAACTTTACGTCCTTGCAAGATTCATACAACCCTTCACCAAAAGCATCAGATGCATAAAAATCAATGCCACTCACGGTCAAATTGCCCTTAACCTGAAAAGAGAATAAAAAACCTCAAATAAATTACATTCTTCAACACAAAGAATTTCCAACAAGAATTCCAACAACCATAAGCTCAATCAAAAACACAATATTCAAAGAATAAGCTATAACAATTTCAAATTTCCATTTTAAAATTTAGAACATTTTATTATGTGAGGAATAATAGAATTAAAAGGTACGTTATATGAAGATGCATTGATTCATTAACTAATTCATAGAACGGATTCAACACAAAGGAATTTCCCTTGCTCGTGATAATACAAGAACACAAAATATCTCTAGAAACCCAACCATAACACCAGGGGCTACAAACCTTAGCCGTAGTGGTGACATTGATAAACGTGCTCTGATGTGGAGAGCATGTAAGCTCACAGAACAAATTCAAAAAGTTTCTCAAACATGCTGGACAGCCAACCAGAAATGGAATTGCCTGGAAAACATTCATAAATTAATACATACACGTACAAACACACATAAATATCGTTACTCTCAAACACCAAACACGAAGGCAATACTTGCTGAACTTGTGACCGTAACGTGTCGAACTGAGCTTCTGAACAACAAACATTGCCAGTAATTGTAGGACACAAGCTTTGGATCTTTTGTGAAAGCAAGTCATCTGGCTGAGAAACAACAAAAAAATAGTATATCCAGGAAGAAAAAAAAAATAAAGCAAAACGCATCATCCAATTTAATTAAAAAAAAAACAGAGAAAATCCAGATACCTTCACAGAAGGGGAACCATAAGGGCAGTTCAAAACTTTCCCATCTTCACGTGCTCCACAAATATCATACATTGCACAATATTCCTCTGAGTGTCTCTCCCTGCAAATCATTTCAAAAATAAATAAATCATCAACCCAATAAAATCCAACCCTTTTATTTTAAGGAAAAAAATAAAGCTCACCTAGATACTGCATTCCGTGTCAGAAGCAACCGAGTATCAGACCTCTCCCCGCTGACTATAGATACAACAAATAACACCTGAACATGCACAAAATTCAGTCCTTAAGTGTATAGAAACTGAAGCAAAAAGACAACAAAAAAAGCCTCAACAGAAGTTCGTCATTACATACACACACTATAAGTCGCAGTGAGAGGACACGTAACGATTAAATCGAATGCTTCATTTTCTTTAATTTTGAATAAATCTTAAATTCTACGAGCAAATTATAGTAATTCTAATTTTTCACTGGGAAGAAGAAACGAAAAGAACTGAAGTTTTTTTCTTATTTTTTCATATATATATTTTTAAAAAATTCTCGAAATGGACACATCTAAGAGGAAAAAGGGAAAAAAAGTGATGAAAAAAGAAAGGAAAAGAAAAATCTCGCCTGAAAGAAAGAAATCCAAAGCAGAAGAAGCTTCATTGTCTTGCTTGATAACTCCATTGCAATCAGCGTCATGAACTCCGCCGTTAATTACAGTATCTGTTCATGGAGAGAAAGAGAGGGTGGGAGGAGAGCGTAGTTGCGCTTGTAATTTGTAATGAGAGTCAAAAGTGTCGGAATTTATAGTTATTATACGATAGAAGTGGTTCTCAATTCTCTGGAAGCTGGCACTTGCAGCAGCATTCACTGTATTCTAAATGTTTTTTATGATTTTAATGTATTAATATTAAGAATAAAATTAAAAAATTAAAAAATATATTTTAATGTAATTTAAAATAATAAGTATTTAAAAAAAAAAACTTTATATCACGTTACCAAATAAACACCAAAGCTTGGGTCTCAAAATAAGTGGAATTAATCCAGGAATGTTTTTTTTTAAAAAAAAATAAATGATGATGATTCCTGGTATTTCTCTGGCCTCTGCAAGACCGCAATACAGACTTCAGTTTTTTCTTAAATATTTTTAAGAATAATTTTTAAAATGGTCATGATCTCCCAACTAAAATGAGTTGCAGGAAAAAAAACAAATATAGATTTAATTAAATTTCCTCTAAAACCATTTTTGCCGACACGGTTCTCTTTTCTGTAGCCATTTCTTTCCATTGGAATAAATCATATGTGGCTTTTGTGTTGATATTTGATTTGCAAACAAGAGAAGATGAAAGGTTTTTTTTTTTTTAATCTAATATGACAAATAAACTCCTTGAGCAAGGGGTTATATAGGTAATTTTGAATTGATGAGGTGGCATTCCTTTAGCAAAAAGTCATAATATTTGGAATTTGAATTCCCTAATGTTGATTTTTTATATTTATTAATATGGTGTTCGGGTTAGTTTGTATGTATTTTGATTAATTTTATAGATCATGAAATTAACAATTATATAAATCTTCAATGACCCTGAAAAAACTTAAACTTGTGACCATTAAAAAATAAATTCAAGCCTGATCAATTGAACTACTTTGTTAGATTAATTTTTTTATTTTAACTGAAAATAAAATTATTGACACTAAACATTATTGTTCTTTCTCTTGTCCCTTTTCTTTTATTTTATTATTTTTTATTTACATTTGATTATATGATTGAGATCATGAAATAAAAAAAAGTTAGAGATAATAAAAAAAATTAAAACATGTTTGTGTCTTTTTTTAAATATTAAAATTTATTTTAAAATAAATTTTTATGTCAATTTCTTTTATCAGGCGTGTTTTTTTCTCTTTAACTTTTTATACTTTATGGTCCTGTTTATTTGTTTTTGTATTTTAAAAAAATTAAATTTTTTTATTTTTTTAAATTAATATTTTTTTATATTTTTCAATTATTTTAATGCAGTAACATTAAAAATAAATTTTAAAAAATAAATATATATTTTTAATAATTTTCTAAGTAAAAAACAACCGGAAGTATAGTTACAAGCACATGACATGTGGCAGTGTGGACGCAAGGACTTCTAAATGAAATTTTGACAAACGAAAATGTCATGTTCCACTGGCAAGAAGGAGTGCAGTTGAGGTGCACACTTGTCTCTTTGCCGGGCTTTCCCGTTCTCTCGCAGTGTGAACCATTTTCAGCTTGGGATTGAGTGCAAGCAAGTAGGTAGGTGAAAGGGACGCATTGCAATTGCCAAGCAATGGGAGATTAAAATGGCTAGGTCATGGCTTTGATCACCATACACTCACCTTTTACGAACCAATTCTTTAAATTTTGTTAAAAATTAAACCCCTGTTTCGTTGTTGGTGTTTGCTATTGTATTTTGAACGGCTGTGGGGTAAAATTTAAATTTTTTAAAAAAAAAATTATGTTTTTTTTATTGTTCTGATGTGCTGATATAAAAAATAATTTAAAAAAATTAAAAATTATTATTTTGATGTATTTCCAAATAAAAAACACTCTGAAAAACAATTACTATCACATTCTCGATCACTGAGTAAAAGCCTCTTACAAGTGTATTTTTAACAAATAATATAGGATGGATATAAGTTTAAATGATTTTAAAATAAAAATGACTCAAGTCTTTTGTATAAGTTATCATATATATATATATATATATATATATATAAGTTAAGAGTTATAATTTTTAATTTCTTATTAAATGAAAGTCTGATTTGATTTTATAAAAAAAATTATTTATAACTAAAAGTATTTATGATTTATTCAAGTTAAAATAAAAAAAATAACTAGAATGACTGTATGGTCACAAAAAGCCCCTCGAGATCAAAATTATGCATTATGATAATTCATTCCCAGCTAAAACTAAAATGTATTATTCTTATCTAGGTGCTAAAGTATTTGGGTTTTCTTCTAGTTGATGAATCGAACCCATAATGTTCCCTTTAAAATCAAGTATTACTAGCTAGCAATATCTACCGAACGATGCCGTTTTTATTTTTACAAAAAAAAATTAGATGAGTCCGATCATGACTCGTGATCGAGATGTAATTATCTATATATAGTTGAACCGAGTTGTGTTTTACTGGATAAAAGTAGTATGGCTTTAATAAATAAACCGCAATATCTCCCACCCTCTTGATCGAATTGTCCTCCCCCTCCTTAAACAACATGCACTAATTCTCTTGCAGCCTCCACATCTTCAAAGCATTTCATGCATGAAAACGAGGTTGCCTGTGAACGAGGGTATATGACAGCCACTTGGCGACACGCGCACAGTGTGTAATAAATTAGCTGCGGTGGTCGTGGTCTTATATAACCTGTAAGAAGAATGAAGAAAATAAAGTCGAAAACGGCATTTGAAATCACCACTTAACGGTTGGAAGTTATTTTTGCCGAAGCTTGCTAGCTAGCACGTTATTGACACTTGTAGCTAGCAAGTTGCAGATAGCAAGCCAAGCAGGGAATTTCTGTGTGTTCATTGATTGCTGGTTGCTGCTAACACACAGTTCATGTCATTGATATCCAGCTTAGCCAATGCCTCCTGAACAACAAATTTAAGTGCATGTATGGATTACGGACTCTCTTTCCTTTCAAAGATAGGACTGCATGTTCAAGGCAGCAGCCCTCGACAACGTGCATGGACTTGAAAGATATATAATTATTTCAACATTACATTTAATTTTAACTCATAGGGTTGCTAGCTAGGAAACTGATCTCAATTAATGTCATGAGCTGTAAAAAGATGGGTTGTCTCTTTTAATTTTCTTAAATTATTTATCTGATTAATTTTACCATTTTTTCCCTATATATCTACATATATTGAAACTAATTAAATACTTCTCCACTCAAAATTTATATAAGTTATCCAAATTAATTGATACCGTTACAATTTAGATTAATATTTCTTAACCTCTGAATCTAGAATAATAACATAAAGAACAAACCAATATAAACAACAATACGGACAGCAAATCATAGTTATTAAGCTTCACTCTTCATGAGTTGATTCTAGAGTTTATATATGTGTGTGTGTTTTCTTAATTAGTTTTATGTTTTTTGCTTCATTTCTCATTATCATGTTTTTTCTAAATAAAAAGCTATAATTATTTTTTGACAGGCAAAACATGAATAAATAAAAATTAAATATTTTTAATACTCTTTATAGTTTATGATTTTCTTGATCTTTGAAGGTTTTGACGTGTAAGAAATCTTGTTATTTTTCAGGCATCACTAGTTAATTTGGGTTAATCAATTTATTTAAAAAAATAAAAAAATCATTTGAAAAGAATTTTTTAAATTAAATGGGTTTTAAATAAGTAGTGAGTTGACGAACTACGTCTACTAAATTAAACCAAGTCAATTCCAAATCAAATTTTTTTAACTCAAGACCAGGTTGGTTGGGTTTCAGACTTACTCACCTAGCCAAACCAATCCAAGTTTATTATCGGTATAGCAAACCCAATCATTGGAAAGGCAGGGTATTGATACAACACAGCTGATCCTCTACCATATCATTTAGCAAATACTTAATGAGCATGGGGCCAACAGTATGGGGACAAATGGCGAGAGTCGCCAGAAGAAAGCTGGCAACAAATCGTTCGGCTATTAGCGTGGGTGGGATTAATGATGGTTAGTGTGATGGTGAGGGTCCACGAGACACTGGTTCTAGATGCTGGACCCAGGTGAGGGCGAGAGAGAGAGAGAGAGAGCAACACCCCTGCGGGGTTGAGTGTCCTCTCCTGGCCCTAGCCCTAGCCCCCTGCCTTCGGCTGTTGGCTTTCAAGGACTCTTTTCCATGTTTTGCATGAATTTTTTTTACTTCTTCCTGTCCTTTTAAATGTCAAAAGACAAACACCCGTTTCATGTCATGATTGCTACTCATCTGACGTTATCATAGCTCGAGGAAGCCCAGCCACGCCTCGATCATGCAAACTTCCATGCGTTATGTATATATGTACAGGTAAAACTTCAATTTAGCCTCTGACCCATCACTTAATTCTCAGTTAAGTACCTCTAAATCTTCTAGTAATATAAATCCTATTTAAAATAATAAATAACATCTATAATTTCTTATGATAGTTAAAAGTCCTTATCTAATTTACACGCAGTCGTTAAGTGCTGCATTGAGTTTTTTCATACACACACACATATGGTGGTGTGATGCACAGTTGCCCTCCCTCCCACAGAAAAACTTTAGGCTAAAAGCAGATTCTCTATGTGTATCTAGATGGAGCTTTCTCCTGAGAAGGTTAAAAGCTGTCAGATATCCAGATGGACTTTTGTACGTAGAATTCTTTCTTTATTTTTCCCTTTCCGGCTTACTTCTTCTTCTTCCTTCTTTCGACTATCAACCAACTTAATTCGACGAAACTCAAATGCTAATTGAATTTGATGAGATTTGAACTCCCATTTGGCTTAGAAAAATATAGCCACGCATACATATGCCATTGCTAATTAGTATATGTGAAGAGAAGCTCTCTCAGTCAAATTATCATACTATACTTAGATTGCCAGACATGTAACTTTTATGAAATTTTTACTTTCGCAGAATTTACATACATGATGTAAATACTGGGGCCCGTGATATATGGGCACATCTTGGACCTGTATTTTTTGACTAGTCGAGGAGCTGCCCCCAGTGAATCAGAAGCAGGCTTGCTTAGATTTCAAGCATTTGACGTCTACAGCTCCACGCACATTGATCAATTGCATTGGCATGCACGAGAGTGTCAACCCTGCATAAGCCAATATTCCAGCAACTTTGAACACGCCTGGATCAACAATTCATGAACGCTTTTGACACATGATTACGTGGAATCTCTTTCTTATATAATTAGTCTCACATGCATGTGGATCATGGAGAGGGTGAAGACAGATAGAGGTTAGGAAATTCACAAGAAAATGATTGGTGATTATTAGCTGTTTATTCTCAGTCAATGAATAAAAGATGCTTAACAATGTTTAATTAACGTAATTTGCTGTTTCGCAATTATTCTTAGATATTTATTTTATTTCTTATTTTCATTTTCCAAGTTTTTTTCATTTTCATATGTTCTAAGTGAACCATTTATATTTGTTTTTATTCATTTTAATTAGGTGTGTATATATGTAAGTTTTATTAATCTAGTGGTACGTGGATCTTGATCAAAACTGTTGAGGAGGCAAGGCCGATAATATGGTATTATTAATTATAAAGTGTATTAATGTTAAAAATTAAATTTATAAACTGCATGTTTGGTTTTAAAATAATTCTTTTATTCCATCCTATACAACGACTTGTCAAATAACTTAAGGATCTTGGCCATACAAACACATGCAATATTGACTTGTTAAATAACGTAAGGAATTTTACCTCATAAATATTTCTATTCTTAAAAAATCAAGGGTCAATATGTATATAATCATGCTATTTACACGAAGGCACCTAATATTTGAATGATTTTTCTTCAATATTATGAATAAAATTGTAACTTTTAAGAGTAAATGAACCAAGATGTAATGTTCTTCAAAATTAACCTAGGGGGCCGGCTAATTATGTCTTCCCCTATCCCTTGAAGATCCCCCAATATATATTGCACTAGTCCATATTAGTTAGATGTGGGAAAAATGAAAAATGCTGAGCTCATGATCCACAATAACTTGAAGGTTTGGATTAGAAATGATGTTTATCATATATCATGCGTAAGCTCTCGTGTGCGCAAATCCATTATAAACATGGAAACTTTTATATATATATATATATATATATATATATATATATATATATATATATATATATATTTTGTGTGTTGTTAAACCTAAAAATTTAATTATTTGAAGGTCTCAGGATATTATTTATATTACTCTTTAATATACCCCTCAAGTAAAAGCTCTTTAAACTTAAAATTTTCACGGGTTTATATTACCTTATATTTAATTTTTATCAAATAAATATAAATTGTGAGATTCGAACTAGTGATTACTTAATCATCAAAGCTCTGATATTAAAGGAACAATTCAACTTATAAATTTAAATTATTAAATGAGATCCAAAATATTATTTATATTATTTTTTTTACATGTTGCTGCACCTATTTCTTGAGATTGAGAACTGTGTAATTATAAGAAATAAAGTTTTTGATATGAGTAGAGTGGACGGATCCCTTAACTATATATTAGGAAGATTAATATAACGAATCACATTCTTTTTATCACTAAACTATATATACCCGTTATAGCTACCCTCGTAATTATTTTAGTAACTGTGATGGATATAACAAAAAAATAATAAAATAATTTATTTCTAATTGATGAGTATATAAAAAAAATATATTACAAAACTCATTGAGGGGTGAACGTAATTAACCAAGGATTTTATTTCTGCATCATCAATCGACCAAGAATTCGAGGTCGAGGAATGTTGAAACCTAGCCATGGCATATATATGATTTGTTTCCCCTGACATAATTTTGATGTGCGAAAGCGGCCCTATAAACCATAAATCTGGATGAACTTTCTCGCATTGTTTCTAGATTCTTGGCATTTTTTGATGAGTCCACATTTGTATGCATCCACATCACAAATTCTGGCCTGATTCCACTTATTACCTCCTGCTGCTGCTGCTCATGTATCTATCATTTTCTTTTCTCCGGCTACTTG
>Ga0325403_1001370_pt1 | contig 20132 bp, 10 predicted proteins | sample PopdelMetagenome_19_FD_205665 | JGI IMG/M metagenome (GOLD analysis project Ga0325403, IMG submission 205665) | Populus deltoides microbial communities from Bellville, Georgia, United States - Xylem-PdKOR-R4 | ecosystem: Host-associated > Plants > Phyllosphere > Stem > Wood/Secondary xylem... | reverse complement strand
AAAGGTTAATTAAATTGAAATAATAATTAGTGGTCACTTAATTAGGAATATAATTCTTGGTATTATGATTATTAGGATTTATTCATGAGCCGGGAGTTAATGTTGATAAGATCTTCTTTTTTTTTTTATAGATGGTAAGTCTTAATTCATGCCTTGTTAGGGATTTTCCACAAAATTTGGTTAATTCAATAGTACTAGAGTAATTAATTGAGTATTTAACAGAGAGTTCTTGTTGTTTTTTAATTTCTTCTCTTTCGAATAAAATAAATAATCTTGTACTTCTGATACTCCAGTTTTAACAATCCTCACACTTGTTTTAGGTCTAAAGAGGGCATGAAGAGGTAAGATTTCCAGTGAAGGGACCATACGTAGTTTGCCTAAAATTAAGTTGAAATAATAAGTCACCTTTAAAACCAAAAAAATAATAATAATTGCCAATTCATGGATAACTTAATTAAGAAGAATTTATTTTATATCTTAATTATACCGTCAAGTCAACTTTCTATATCAAGATTAATCCATTAATTAAACCCTTGTGTGTATCCGCTATATATATATATATATCAGTAATTGCTCACCTTAAAATACTAGAACTTATCCATGACGTCCAAGATTATGTAAGAAAGGAAAGAGAAATGGTCGGAATTGACCTCGGACGGTAGAAACTTATAATGTACTTGTGACAAGAGAAAGAGACAAATGGTGGAGTGGGGTTGAATTTGAGGAAGGAAGAAGACGACACGTAAGGAATTATGTTATGTTTCAAGCTTATCTGAGTTTATATCCAACGTACGTAACGTCTTGAAGAAGAAAAGGAGGGGGGAGATGCTGTCTGTCTAATGCTTGCAATCCATGGTTTTCATGCAGAACCAAAAACTGAGGGATGAATCAGGAGATGTAAAAGCTTCGCATCTTGACTTGCTTGCAGGAGGTGGTATCAGAGTATCACCCAGAGGTTTCTTCCACGGAGAGCATGGAAAAAATTCCTTACGTCCCATTTGCCAGCCTCTCTCTTGGTCTTTTCGTTTATTTATTTATTGTTAAATAAAGCACTGAAATGCAGGAAAAGAATCGACAGTAAAAGGTCTCTCTCATTTGCTAGTGTAATATATATATATATATATATATATATATATATATATATATATATATATATATATATATATCATTCATCATGTCCTATCCCAGATGCATGCTTCACCCAATGAAATGAAAATGAAGGTTGGAAACATGTAATGAAATCGGTTGTTTAAAGTTTTTTTTATTTAGAAATATATCATTCATCATGTCCTATCCCAGATGCATGCTTCACCCAATGAAATGAAAATGGAGGTTGGAAACATGTAGTGAAATCGGTTGTTTAAAGTTTTTTTTATTTAGAAATATATTAAAATAATATTTTTTTATTTTTAAAAAATTTATTTTTAATATTAACATATCAAAACAATTTAAAATTATAAAAAATTATTTTTAAACAAATAAAAACCAATTTTTTTGTGCCGGGCGAAATGGTTAATAAATTATTTTTAATACTCATGTTAGGGTTCGTGCACCCGAATCAAGTCCCTCTTCGTGTCTAAAATGATAATGTATTGTAGGGTTTTTTTTTTCATAAACTGTTCATGTGTCAGTATTTTTGCTATGGAAATATGTTAGTCCTTGGGGAGTGGTTCGGCCAGCTGATCGACTTCATCTCAAGTTGCTCACTAGTGTGTTTCTTTTCTGAAATCCAAAACGTTACTAAATTTACTCTCCTTTTAACTACCCTGCAGTCCTCTTTATCACATGGAAGCCGGCCCTCTTTCTTGAAATTTGGATCCCCTCGTCAAAAGGAGGCGCAATTGAAGGACCAGAAAGTCCAAGGGCGGTGAGACCATATAGGCAGAGGAGGGTGCTATCAGAACAAAAATGGAGATAGAGATCATTATCTATCTTAATACCACCCCTTACTATTTCCCTTTCAATGCTAGACTACAGGACTGGTGGCATTTGGACCCAGGGAATTATCACAAAGTGCGTTTTCACTTCAGTACGTGAATCCTAACCGAACCCCAGCTTGAGCACAAACCACGCACAGATAATGATCAGACTTCCTTCTTCACCATAAGTAAAGGACAGTAGGCCGCCCCTACTGATTGGTGTCAGCCAGGTTGTACAAGTAACAGTCTTCAATTATGAGGAAAAGCCATGGGGCTAACAACAGAATATAGAGATGGCATGTGCAATGACAGCCACCCATTAATCAAGCTGTATGGTAGGATTTAAGAGGAGGGAAGCAAGTTCTTGGTAACGATGGTCAATTATAAGTTGCATTTGCATGCCATGTGCGTTAATTCTAGAAGTACAAGCGGTGGACGAAAAGCATGTTAGCTGGGGGCTGGGGCTGCTCTAAATGAATATTAGAAGGCCAAGAAGACAAGGAGTATCTTGTCTGGAGTTTCTCTCAGTGATGATCAAGAATGCAGTTTTTCCACCACATGCAAGATTTAAGAACATTTTAACATCCTTCTAAAGCAAACCAATCCCCACTGCAAAATGCAAAGAATAAAAGAGATTTTTTTGTGTGTAAAATGCTGTTCTACAAAATGCAAAAATCATTTACAGTTGAATTCAGAAAGGGAAAATTATACTATTTTCATACTAAATGAAAAATCATTTTACAGTTGATTTCAGAAAGGCGAAACTATACCAGGTTATCGAGGTCCGGAAAGCTCCATTGCTTCAATGATGAAAGAAGATTCCTCATGAACATCGCTACAATGCCTTGAGCAATTGCATGCCCTTGCCTCACCAATACAAGCTGCACCTTGTGATTCCTCAATTGCAGGCTGCCCAACAATACCTTCTAGGACCTTCAAGACTTCTGACATTTTTGGCCGAAGGTTAGGATGTGACTGAGTACACTGCAGAGCCAAATCCACAGCTTTTTCCAGCTCGGACACATCAAAACATCCCTTCAGATCCCTATCCACTAACACTTCCAACCTCTTCTCCTCATGCAAAGTTCTAACCTGTAAAATTCAGCCACCATTTACAATTTTGTATTTGGTGCAGCACCTTTGGAGAGCATATGGTGGATTATAATTCAGTACAGAGGTTCCCTTTAAATAAATTATGTCTGGTTTCCAGTCACCAGAAAGCAATCATACAACTAGAAGATACATGTTATGGTACTTCATAAGGAACCAGCATCAGTTCATAGCCACTGTAATCCTCCATACTTGAGAATTCATTAAGCAGGCATGAAAAACCCATTCCTGAACATGGCACTGACAATTATGGGCAATGCAGCTCAAGAATGAGTTGGTATAATTTCCTATAAATGCCACGAGAACAAGACATGCAAGTTATCTCTACACAATTTGTACAAGGGAGTTTAGAGTATTCAGATTTTGGCCATCATTTTTCAATTTCAAGTAACGAGGCCTTCCCCAGATAGATGCTACATATCAGAGAAATTATTCATTTGCGTCATGATTATGGTTAATCACACCGCAATCATGGATTAACAGGAATAGAAGTATCCATATAAATTTGGAAGATTGAGATGCTTGTAAATTGTAAACTCAGTGGTAGAGGACAATATAGAGAAATAACTTACCCAGTCAAGAATCATTCCCTTCTGAACCTGGCCATTTCCAGCATCTAATGCCTTTTGCCCTGTTATAAGTTCCAAAAGTAGTATGCCAAATCCAAAAACATCAGTTTTATCAGATGATTGCCCAGTTGAAAGATACTCGGGTGCAATGTGTCCTACAGTCCCCCGCACCGCAGTTGTCACATGTGAATCTCTAAGATCCAACAGCTTAGCAAGACCAAAGTCCCCAACTACAGCTTCAAAACCTTCATCAAGTAAAATGTTTGCAGCTTTAACATCCCTGTGAATTATCTTTGGATTGCATTGTTCATGCAAGTATAGAAGTCCACGGGCAGCCCCAAGGGCAATGTGTATCCGTCTGTTCCAATCTAAAGAAGGTTTTTCTCGACAGGTCTCTGCAAAGGAGAATTGAACAGATAATGAGGTAGCAGAACCAAATTCTTCACCTATAATTGGTTTTGTTTCGATTGAAGAAACAAAGAGAAATATAAAAACAATTTATTAAAGCAACAACCATGAAAAAGAGTTTGTTCATCAACCAATTACCAATACTATTCAACATATACTATTAAGAAACAGACACGAAATTCATTAAAGCAGATATCTTGTAAAAAGGATTTAAGAAAAATAAAAAGCTTCAAATATAACTAAAGAAAAGATTCAGCACGATTTTCTACTTGAAGTACTAAAATGTTAATATTGGAGAGGGATAAGAAAGAGTATGTTAAGCAGGAAAAACAAAAAACAGTTTCTTCAGAGAACCAATAAGGACTTTAATGCTCAATATATTCCAATTGTTTAGTGCTGTAGATTTTAATGAGAAACAACCTCCATTTTCATGAGACCAGAGAATAATAAAAATCCTACTCGCCCAAATGAACTAATAGTAGAGTTTGAACAAGAAAAATGAGGCAAACCTCTCAGGCGGTCAGCAACACTGCCATTTGGCATGTAAGGATAAACAAGCAACCTCTCATCAGGTGTCATGCAGAAGCCATACAAACATAAGAGGTTTCTATGTAAAGCCAAGCCAATCATTTCCACTTCAGTTTGAAACTGCACTTCTCCAGTAAAATTTGGATCCTTCAGCCTTTTAACTGCAATGAAAGTTTTATTTGGGAGACATCCTTTGTAAACCACACCATATCCACCTTGCCCTAAGATATTTTTTGGACTAAAGTTGTTTGTAGCAATTTGTAGTTCACGGAAAGAAAATCTCTTCAAATGACCAATATCAAATTCATAATCTTGTTGCACTGCAAAATGCAATTATCACAATTAATCATATTGCTTTGCGTGATTTATTTCATTTGTGAAAATTAGATAAGCACTCAGTTTGGAAGTACCATATGATATGAAGAGTAGACGAGATCTATACCAATGCACCCAACAGACAAGCAGCATGACAGAAATCACAAAAGTGCAGCTGATGCCTATGGCAACAGAGAGCACCCACCGATGATGACTTCTGGCTTGCTCAGATGAAAGTGTCTCTGCAAGTAGGACATCAAGCATTTGTGGTCACATTGTTAAAGTGCATCTCTTTAAAAGAACTATTTAACCAGCTAAAAGTACATTTACCGTTCACTGGATTTGAGATACCCGAGCAATTTTGTGCATGTGAGGAAGTGCAAAGATATCTATTCCCAGCAATACTGCAATAAAAACATGCACACCATCAGATGGCTGCGAACAGAAATGATGGACACCACTGGTAAAAATTAATGGGACTAGAAGTTATAAACTCCCATCCAACCATTTCTACAGATATTGATTTTTTTTTCCCTTCCACGAGAGATTTTCTAAGATTTTGATGAACAGGGAACTGCAGTAGAAACTGAAACCTGCAATCTGCATCTCATTCTATTTAAAAACAACTTTACTTGACAATTGCAAGCATTTTGCAAGCTCAACGACATCAGATAACAACTCTTTAGAGTTTTTGCAAAGATCCAATAGATTGGATCAATGCTAGCCCAGAATAACCTGAGGTTCCTAAAAGCAAAGTAAATTACACTGGCCAAATATGAGGCATTTAAGAATCAAGGAGATAATTTTTTTTAATAATCACAGTTCTAATAAAGATCTCACCTGTAACCTTTTGCTAATATTTTTGGAGTTGGACCACTAAGATTGTTAAATGATAAATCCCTGCCAAGCACATCGAAGTAAAGTTAACATTTACGTACACTATATGAGGTAATATTGTTGACATGGACCACATACAAGAATGAAAGTCCAGTAAGATTGGCCACCAGTCTTGGAATCTGCCCAGTTAACTTGTTTTTACTGAGTCGCCTGGAAAAGTTTGCATGTTAAACTTTTACATAACACACAAATTATCAAAAGAAACATTAAAATAAAAAATCAACAGGAATTGAAATGCCATGTGTTGAGGTCAAGCAACTTACAAGTAACTTAGATGGGTCAGAAATCCCAAAGAGCTCGGAATACCACCAACGAACTGGTTACCTGAGAGGTCAAGAGTTTGAAGATCTGAGAGCTTTCCGATCTCTTCTGGAATGGGACCAGATAAATGATTGTTCTGCAATAACCTGCAAGCATAGCTCATTAAGATTAGCTAGGTAATGCAACATACGATATCAAAACTTGAATCTGTTGCGTTTATGTCAAGTAACCGGAACAAAAAAGAACATCATCCTCGACAGAGCATCAGCAAATTCAAAAGAATAGCATGGTTTTACAATACCAAGGCTCATAAGTTATTACAAACAGAAACGGTTTTCAAATTTCCTACGTGGACCTCTTAACTGGAAAATTGAGTTAGTCCAGTTTGTCATAACAATCATAACAGCAACATTTCATTAGCCATGAGACTAGCCAATAATTAGCTTATACTCCAAGAATAGAACAAAAAAAACACATACACACACGCACACTCACAGAAACAAACAATTAATAGCAGAAGAATTCATGTACAAATCAAGTGAAGAACTCAGAGAAAGAAAGTAACAGCGGCTCACATTGTTCTTAGGTGACTCAAATTCGCGATACTAGGCGAAAGAGTTCCTGATAATCTTGCACTTGCCATTTCCCTAGCAGCAACAATATCCAGAATAAAAGATTAAAAAATATGAAGATTTTATTACTATACAAAAAGAAGTTCCTCACTTACAGGGAGAAGACGAAGCCTTCAGGAGAGCAACCGACCATATTCCAAGTGCAAGGATCAACAGAGTTCAAATCCCAACCGTTCATAACACCGGACTCATCTCTCATTTCTTTCTTCACAGCCATCAATGCGGCCACTGAATCCACAAACCAACCAAGTAAGCAAAAAGAAAGAAACGAAACTCAAACCAACAGTAACAAATCACATGGTAGTGTAATGCAAGGTCATTTTGAATATAGAGTTTGAAAGTCATACCCTCATAGTTAACACCCTTTGGAGAAAGAAGACTTGCTTGAGCAAAATGGACCCAAAAGACTGCTAAAAAGATGTGGAACAAAATGGCCGCCATCACTTCCTGTCCCGATGAGAAAGCCAACTTTTTTTTCTGACAGGAGTATAGCAAAAGAGCAGATAACAGGACTAATTGGATTTGGATGTTGTCTCCATGTCCTCAAGACAGACGCCCCACCTGCAAACTTACTATGACTATATTGAATCTTTCTAATTGCCTAGGAAATACGTAAAAATAAAATAAACTTACAAACTAAACCATGAAAAAAGAAAAATACTGCTACATACAATAACATAGAAACGTGTTTTTTTTTTTTATATTCAGTTTGATGGAAGATCGAGATAGAGAGAGAGTAGAAGAATGGCTCTGATAGCGTTTGGCATCCTCGAGATTCGGGCATAACATGCATGGTCCCCTTGTCTCCATTTTCCTACTATACATACTAGTAGTTGAGTCATGGCCGTAGTAGACTGTAGACATTTACTTTGACCCTTTAAATTGAATCAACGGCTCAGAGTAAGCTACTTCAAATTCTTTTTGAGTTTATGATCTCGAAGCAAACCCTCCTAGCGCGAAAAAACATGTACTTGGATTTGTGTCGGCGGCGAGTTTGAATGCCGTATTGTAGCAAATATGAGCTTGAAACAATTTTGTGTGGTTCAATGTTTTTTATATTCTGATATAAAAATTAAAAATTTAAAAAAAAATTATTTGTATATATTTTATATTTTTAATTAAAAATATTTTTGCACCGAGAGAGAATCCCAAGTTCCATAATCCCATCTCTATCACATTGCTCGGATATTTTGAGTGTGTTTGTTATTGTGATAGTTATTGTAGTTGTTGTTTGAAAAAAGTTATTTTATAAAAAGTATTTTTAGATGAAATTGATTTAAAAAATAGATGTTTGGTTAAAAATATATTTGAAATTGAGGTTGAAGAAAAAGTAGTTTAATATATTTGGTTGAAAATGCTTTTGAAATTGAGGTTATAAAATAATTTAAAATATATATATTAATATTAATGGTTTTAAATTTAAATATTGTAGAATTAATTACTCCTATTACATCATGAAATAAAAAATACTTTATAAAAAATACTTTTTTATTATTCCATTAAACTATTTATAATTTCATTACATACAAAATTCATCCGATAAAAACTACAATTTTTATAATTTTTGGAGCGTAGATAAAATATTATCAGGTATAAAATTGATATTACAATGCAAATAAATTTAATTTACTTTATACTAGTGTTTTTTTAAAAAAAATGTTAAAAAAATTAACACGCTGAAAAAAAAAACACGTGAACAGTGTAATTCTTGCACTGTTCACATACTCCACTGTTTAGTGAACAGTGGAGGTGGCATGATACACTGTTCAGTGAACAGTATATCATAGTTGAATTTCCCGAAAACAGTATTTTTATATTTTTCATCTTCCTGCGTTCCGCACATGATTTGACTGTAAGACCATGCATAATAAACAGTTTTTTTTTAACCAAACATTTATTTCTTGCGTTTTTAAAAAAACACAACTTCTAAGGCGTAGCCAATCAGGCTCAACCATAAACACCATCCTGCGTCTTCAGCTTACAACACACTTTATCAGAAAGGGAGACACCGTTGAACTCCATGTAATCATCATCAGAGGACAGGGAGAGACCAGTGAAGTTACTTGTAAACCATACTGGCACTAAAATGCTTGTGCAAGATTTGGAACTGCTATCAGCTACAGGGCTACAGCCATTATTTGGTGGTTGATGACCAGTAACTCACCTCTCCAAGTCTAAACTATCTTAAGCAATCTTCACATATTATCAAACCCATAATTTTCCTGTGCATGTCAGGTTCTTGCAGCTGGGACATCAAAAGCTAGAACATGCTGAGGATTAGATTTGCAACACTAATAAACTAAACTTGGGCTCAAACAAAGAGAAACATTTCATTTACACAAACATAGCAAATATTAAACAGATGGTGAACGAAAACACAGTAACTGAAGTCGAAATACAAGGAAGGAACAAGTACGTTTACTACAAGAGAACGCAATAGCATTACTTTTGCACATAAAGCGTGTGATGACAATTGTCTGCAATTAATTCAAGTCAGCCACCACAAATCAACAAAAACTAATAGGAAACAACACGGGCAAGTAAAAACAAACCCCCCACATCCAACACCAGGGCCCACCCCTTTTCTTTGGGCCGTTATATTAGGGGCCTTCTTCCTAGCTATATGGATGAACACTTCTCCACCTTTTACCTCTTGCTAGCAGCTATCTGATAAGTGCACCTCAGGCTATCTTACTATCAAACATGTACATAAACAAAAAGGGTTTTGACAAAAGGGGGATGGGATTTGGGAGAAAAACGTGGGAGAAGAAAACATGAAGAAAGCAGAGCTATCCAGCCGCCTGATCCATATGTATCCTGGTAGAGAGAGAATTGTTGCCGGTCAGACCTCACGATGAAATAACTGCCAGGTGTATCACAGAAATAACTGCTAGATATCAATCCCATACCACTTAACTTGCTTATGTCCCAGCCAGGTGCATAAAATTTAGACCCATTTGTCGTTTCACATGATCCGGTATCAACTTATTAACAAGCTCAGGAGAAGCCCCATTTAACTGTAAAGAAACAAACAATAACACAGAGTGAACAAATAGAATTACCTTGGCCAGGTGCATACCAAATAATTGGATAACAAAATTGCAATAAAATAACAAGAGCAACAAAGAAATTGCCCAACTAAAAACATAGTCCATCTTATGTGTGAATGCTTGCATTTTGTTTTTCTAAAAGGTCAGATGAAAAAACAATCAGAATCAGAAAGTTGACATACTTCCTGTTTAAAGTTGAAGAGAGATGGTAAAGGGCGGCCATTTGGCAGGCGAGCATTGGGTTCTCGGAGTTCATCAAAGAAAGGGTGTGCGCATGCTTCCAACTGTGATAAAAAAGTAAATTGTCAGATTTCAATGGGCAAACATGCATCTCAAGTAGCAAAAAATAAAGTAACATCAAGATTTGTTTTTCTTTAAAAAATAAATAATGATGGCCATTTACTGCAGTTGAATAAAAAGAAAGTTACAACAAGGTCATGGAGTTGCCACTTGACATGAATCTTGCACATCAACACACAAGGGAGAGAGCAAGGTTGAAACTACATAAAGACAGAAAAAAGAATAACTTGCACTCACCGCCGTGCAGCGAAGACTTGGTGAGTATTGCAGCAGCCGCGATGCAAGATCAATTGCCTCTGGAGGCATCCTCTTGTGGAAAACCTAAATAGATGAACAACTAAATGAAACTCTAATATAAATCAAATTGTACCAAGACATAAGATTATGGTACTTGAATGATCAACAATTGTTTCCTTGTGGATCTCAACATGCACAAACAACGAAATATAATAATTCATAATATTTTAGCTGCAGGAAAAAGAAAGACACCTCAAAGTCATTCATGAAAAGGAACTAAAAGCATACCTTGTGCCATGGGTGTGCCTTTATCTGTGGAAACCTAAAATCAGTATAGTTTGGGTTCATACATCGAATTTCTTCTCTTGTTGGAGTGCCAAGAACCTGTAAAACAGTGTGTAAGATGTTTGTTCATGGTCATGTGAATTGCATTATTAAAAGCATCAATAAGCAACACGTACCTTAATAATATCTACAAGCTGGTCCACTGCATTTTCTCCTGGAAATAGTGGCTGTAAAAATATTCAAATGGCCAGCAGTCAACTACAAATTACCATTTGGAATACTGTCAAAAGAGCAGTCTTAAAATGCAATAAAAAGAACTGCTAACCTGGCCAAGGAGCAGCTCGGCAAGGACACAACCAGCAGACCATATGTCGATTGATGTTGTATATTCTGTGGCACCGAATATAAGTTCTGGAGCCCGGTAGAATCGGGAACATATGTATGATATGTTAGCTTCACCTTTGACCTATTCACAGGGAACCTTGATTGTCAATGCATGGAACATTGTATAGAAAGAATGAGAAGCAATAAAGTCAGATCATATCACACTGGCACTGAAAGCTTTCAAGTAAACAAGGGCTTCAACTTTAGTAGTCACTCAATTATTATTAGCATCTATAACCAGTACTTGCAGAACTACATGAGCAAATAAAGTGGATCTTAAATTTGGTCCACCAAACCACACAAGTTCCTCAACCCGGCCATGAAAGAGATGCAAGTCACATGATAAATTTTTTCATTTGATAAAACAATTTACAGGTTTCAAACTCTTGGAGATAGAGATATGAAGACATTTAGAATAAGGATTTGCACAGCAATACTAAGACCACCTTGACACCATACTCTAAATACTCAAGACACTCATCTGCAACAACTATTACTTGCATACGGAGATACTGGATTATTGAAAATTGGTAGCCCTAAAATTGAAAGGAACAATATGATAAGAATACATTGAAAATCTGACGCTCGATCAGATCAACTGTATGATATTATACACTGATTACCAAAAAAAACTAATCAAACAAGGATGCATAAAGCATTACACCAATGTTGCGGGAAACATTCATTTTCAAAGTTGTATACATTCCATGGAAACAGAAGGCACGTTAATTAATTGCAATGATATCCCTTTTGGTTAAGAACCAGGACAATATCCCAAAGACAGACAACAAACTATCTTGCAACTTAAGAGTAGTCAGACAAAGCAAATATGAGGAATCACAAACTAGAAGAAAGTCAGCATACCAGCACTTTTGCACTTCCAAAATCGCAAAGCTTAACCTGGTGAGTAAGTGGATCAACCTGCAGACAGCCAAGAATGCCTTCAGATAACAGCTACCATCTTTAAACATGCATTTATAGTAAGGAAGCATACCAAAAGATTTTGTGGCTTTAAATCCCGATGGCAAACTCCAGGAACAGCATGGATATAAGCCAGTCCCCTGAAAATCTGGAAAACAAGAAAGTCCTGTAATTAATACCACAAGGCTTATAATACGGCAACAAATCAACTCCAGATGCACGTAACATGCAATACCTGGTACATGTAAAGTTTCACATAAATAAGCGGCATTGTTTGTTTTGCATTGCTGTAATGCTTCAAAACACGATACATGCTCTCAGGAACATACTCCATGACCAAGTTAAGAAAGAGTTCATTGTTATTTGTCGTGGAAAAGAAACAGTGCTTCAGGGAAATGACATTAGGATGATCCATCACTCGCATTAGCTGCAATTCTCGATTCTTATATCTTCTGTCCTGCAAAACCTTCTTTATCGCTACAGTCTCCCCGGTTTCCAAACATTTTGCCTACAAAAAAGAGAGAGATCAAATGACCCTGTTCACACAACTCTTTCTTAATCGTCAATTACTTCAACAGAGAACACATTTGCATACCTGGAAGACTACACCAAATGACCCTGTTCCCACAACTCGCTCTGCCATGTAACTGATGGTCTACAAGAAACCAAAACATCAACGAAATTAATCTGACCATCAGCAAACTAAATCTCCAAAAATTTGCTTGAAAATCATATATTGATTCTCAACACCCTATGATAACTACAGAAAAAGAGAGAACCCTTGACAAAACAGAAACAGAAACAAAAAGGTATTCAACAAAAAAAAAAGTTACCTGCTTGGGCTCTCCATTTTTACCCCCAATTGTAGTCGAAATTATATGCCCGGTGACCGGATCATTCCCATCAGCAACACGGGTGGTCATTTCCTACCAAACACACGGACATCAGTGATCTTAGATCTATATAATAACTGTAATCACGCTTTATAAAAGAAGAAAAATTGGTTAGCTAGAGAGAAAAAAAAAAAAAGGGAGAGAGATCTTAGATCATGATGATGAAGGAAAATAAATCAAAATTACAAATTTTATGGTATGAACTCACTATCTAGATCTATTCTAGCAGAACTATTTCTATCAATCAAAGAAGCTAAAAGCTAATTCCCAAAAAAAAAGGCTTTATAGCTATAAAAATGCAGGGAAATAAAGAAAGCCCAGATCTTAAAAATACACCCTAATGCAAAAGAAGATTTGCTTGGATGCTGAGAATAAAAAAGAAAAAAAAATTGTAAACATTTAAAAAAAAAAAGCATCTAATCTTCTTGCAATTATTTACCTCTTACCTTCTAAGACCCAAAATTAGAAAAACAAAAACATAAGACAAAGCCAACTCTCTCGTGTCTGATTTTCCCGAGGAAAATGCAAGGATTTCAACATAAATTTAAAAAAGTGAGAAAAAGAGAGAAATTACCTTATCTTCAGCCATGTGTAAGAGAAAAGGAAAGAAAGCTGATGCTGATTAAGTTTGTATTTGCTTCAGAAATTAGTAAAGAGAGATCATGTTAAGGCAATAATAGAGATGGCCAAAAAAAGAAGAAGAAGACGACCCAACAAAACAAAACACAGAGGATGAGAGGGGGGGTGTCAAATTAGACAGAGAGAGAGAAAGACAACATCAACAACAATTACAACAACAACAAGCCCATGTGATTCCAGCCCCTCTCTCTCTCTTCCTCTCTCCCTCTTTCTTTTTCTTTTTGTCAATTCTTTTCTTTTCTTTTTTCTTTTGTTTTGGTGTCCCTCTCTCTCTCTTCTCTCTCTCTCTCTGTCTATCTATCTACTTTCCGTTCTCTTCGCTTTTCTTTTAACCTCTGGTTTCAACAGAATTACGATAATGGGATTTGAACCTTGTTTTGTTGACAACGTTACAATTATTGGGACGGCTGCTTGGACCTCAGTGTCCGCCCCCTGTTTCTTCCTTCCCGTTACCGTTAAATCCTAAAAAGAAAAGAGAGCAGTCTCTCTGTTTCTTTTCTTCTGCCCGTTGAAAAGGAAATATTCCTATCAGATCAAATTTTACTTGTGCTTTTACGTCTGTGAGATTCAACTTTTATTTGTTTAGTATTAATATATATTGAGTTTATAAATTAATATTTCAATTTATATTTATTAACTTTTTGATGAATTTGAGATTACTCGTCTGGGTAAAATTTAAAAAAATTATTTAAAATTAATTTTTTTATATTTTTAGATTGTTTTAATGTTTTAATATTAAAAATATTTTTAAAAAATATTATTTTAATACAAATTCAATTAAAAAGCAACATAAACACACTCTAATATTGTATCCTTTCCATTTTTCAAATGATAAAAGATTAGTTTCTCACTTCATCAATTCAATTGGAGATTGGAATGAACAAACTTCAACTATGAGTGGACCAATTTTATGCGAGGATAATTTGCCTAAAACTTAATTAGTTTGATAATGTCTTGTTGTTAAGACAAATAATAAAGTAAAACATGAAGCAAATCTTTACATGAACATCTAATTTACAAGAAGTTGTATGTTTAATTTATTTCTGCATTTTGCGAATCAACTTATATGTTGAAAATTAGTTTATTGTATATCTAATGACTTCATAATTGTTTTTTTAGACTAGTTGAAAAATATATTTATTATGCAAGCATTTTGTGTAATGATTTGATAGTTCAATTTGGAAATAAGAAATCCATTGACAATCCTTAATTATTGTAATCTTATTTGTAATTGTGATAAATATTATTTTTTAAAGTATTTTTCGCTTGAAAATATATCAAAATAATATTTTTATTTATTTTTAAAAAAAAAAATTGATATCAGCCCATCAAAACAATTAAAATACAACAAAAAAAATAATTTAAAACCAAAATATAATTTAAAATTTTTTAAAAACATTATTAAACTGCAAAAACAAGCATCTTAAGCCATTAACATTGGTGTTTTGTCAAAAAGGAAATCATGTTGAGCATCCTGAAAAAAAAAAACCTATAATTTTTCCTCTTAAAAAGTGAAAAACGTTTTCTTGAGACAACTCGATGGCTTTACTTAGGTGTTGTTTGATAGTGTGGCTACGTGTGAGGTTTAAAGTGGGCCGTTGGAAAATGTGTTTAGTTAGGTTAAAATCGGGTTTTATTTTGGCGAGACCCATCAAGAATTGAGGCTACACTCAGGGTTGAACAAAAACAAGATAGTTGAGCTTTGCAAACAGTAGCTCACCTCATTTTTCAAAATTCATCGACAAAACACATATCCTAAAGAGAAGAAAAAAAGCAGTTGGAATATCCAACTTCCCAAAACCTCAACAATTCATCTAAAAAATCAAAGCAAAAATACCTTGGAATCTTTTCTTGGCCAGTCAGATTCCTTATCTCTCTCATAAAAAATTTGAGATCTTTGTTTTCTCTGACTATCTTCTCTTTTCTGTTGTCAAAAATAATTTCTCTTCCTTTTTTCTATTCGATACGCTTCTGCAATGTAATGATCTTGTAGATATGTTTAAAAAGGCAATTTTTTTCATTTTTTATTGCTTTCACCGTGACCAGTTTTTTTATCTTATGTACTTGTCTTCTTCAAAATGAATACATGATTTGGCATCTCCTTGTTTTGTCGTTGCAGAAAAAAAAGAAATGAAGTCCATTTTTTTATTGTTTCTCGTACTTTTGTATTTATTGTTGATGAATCTATTTACAGATCTGTGTTAGTTTTGAAAGCACAAGAACAAGGGGATCCTGAAAACTTGTATGGGAACAAAAAGAGAAGGTGCTGTAAAAGTGATTATGTGTTTATTTTTACAAATATTTAACTAATTACATGTTTTAATAATACATGAATTAAAGTTTGGATGTTGTGTATTGTTCTTGTTTACAATATTGCGAATATATGGTGTTGTAAGGTAGGTTAATTAACCATCAGCATTACTGGGTTTGTTGCTAACATGAAAAAAAAATTAGGTGTTGTGAAGTAGGTTAATTAACCATTTGCATTTCTAGGTCATTTGCATTTATGGGTCTACAATACTGCAACCTTCGTTGATTGCTTTTATTTACAGGATATTTTGTTGGACCTTTTTCTATTTCATCATGTACTATATTTTAAAGGATTTCAATTAAATCTTTTATTGATATGAGAAAAACTAAGAAGGATTATGCAATGAGAGAGAGAGAGAGAAAGAGAGAGGATCTTTCAAAATCTGTAAATGGGACAATTAAAGAGATTGAAAGAGGAGTTATGTTGGATAGCAAACCTGTTATGTAATTAGAAAAGCAAAGAAATAACTATTTGAGTGAAAATTTTACTTAGACAAAATGAATACTCAATTATGATTTTGTGAATGTGAATTGACAGAAATTAATATACAAGAAGAAATTAATTTTTTAAGTTTGTATATTGACCAAATTAATATACAGAAATATATACTACATAAGGTTCTCTTCTTTGGTTAATCATTGTATACTAACCAAATTGTTTTGTCCAATGACCTATTACTTTGCAATTGTCCATTTTTTTTTAGTTTTAACCCTTACATTCTCCATGCAACCGTGGCTTCTTCTAACCACTGACTTTTGATGGGACGTTAATTAATTTTAGCTGATGCTATTATATATTGCATTACATGTTTGATCTAACGACCACATATATATTTGATGGTCTAAGTTCATTTTTGGGACTAGAAGTCCTTTTCTTTTCATTTCTATTTTCTCAACTTCATTGATTGTTTAAGTCAAAGTTTTTAAACCCGGTCCAATCCAATGCTCGGGTTTCGGGTTTTGACCGGGTCACCAGGTTTTGACTGGGTCACACGGGTCAATCTCTATTTAAAAAAAAATCAAAACGACATCGTTTTAGTAAAAAAAAAAGGTCAACGGGTTGCAATCGGGTTTTTGACCGGGTTTTGCCGGGTTATAACTTTTCCTATTTTTTCTTCAACCCGGCCAGGTTACAATCCCGGGCCGGGCCGGATTTCAAAACCATGGTTTGAGTACTTGTATGTTAAATATACTTGCATTAAAGATTAGTCAAATTCTAAGCATGTTATAATTCATTATGTTTGCTTTCAAATATGTTATCCAGCTAGGAATGAAAGGTCCTCAAACTATAGATAATGCTGCTTGGACTAAAAAAAATATTAAATGCCTTTTGTGACCTTTACATCAAGGCTATTGACATGAGAATGAGATAAAATACTCATTTTGACAAAACTGGTTGGAAATATTTATTGACATCCTTCAAAGAACAAACTGGTCATATATTCACCAAGGCACAATTGAAGAATAAATGAGATGGCTGCAAAAAGGATTAGAGAATATAAACGAAGGTCATTTCTGAAACTGGTGTGGACTGGAGTAATGAATTAGAAACAATATCTGCTAGTGATGAGTGGTAGAAAGTAAAGATTCATGTTATTTGGCATGATCCTTAATCTTTAATTTGTTTAAATCTTAGTTCAATAATTAATAAATTATTTAAAGTTGCATTAAATAATTTTATTTGTTTTGTGTAGGACATAAAAGGAGCAAAAAAGTTTAGGTAAGCTGGTATTGAACCGTCTTTACGTATGAAGTTTGACATAATATTCTCAAACATTGTTGCTACTAGAGATTATGCATAAACACATGGTCTAGAGTCTTGTGTGATGATAATGTTGGTGTTGATGGTAATCAAAATGTCAATGTTGATCAAATTGATTTGGAAGAAGGAAACGGTGATTCGAAAGAGGATGAAATTCCAAATTTTATTGACGATGTTTGTAACATGGTTAGAGGGGTTAATATATCCACTAGTAGCAACACACGCAGTAGTGACAAGAGGAAAGAAAGAGAACGGTATAAGGTTCAAGCTGGGGAAAAAAAGAATTCTAGAATTGGGTTACAACTATTATCATATTGGGATCAATTAGTTGACAACATGTCAAACAATAGTGATTCAACATCTATTTGTAAAGATAGGAAAGGGTGTAGTATTTATGAGATTATAAGCGAGTTTCATTCAATTATAACTCGGCTTTGCGGGTCAACTTGGAGACTTCATGACTCGGTCCCTTGCCTGGTTGTGTTTTCAAGTTAAAAACGGGTAAGAGCTGACTAGATGCGATCCAATTGACCTAAAGGGTCCAAATGCCACCCGATCACAACCTAATTTGACTTCAGAAAAAAAATTTCAAGACCATGTTATTATAACCCTTATATAGATTGAGATGACAACGTATTTGATCAATCTGGGCCAATCAAGACTAACCGATCAAACCTGCACCCATGTTATGGATCTAGTTGGGCTACTAACTTTCTTTTTTAGAATCTATTTTTTATTTGATCAAACAATAATAAAAATAGATATGTATAGTAAAACCACTAAATAAGTTTTTTAAAATAGTATTTTGAAAGACTATATAAAAAGAATACTCGCTAATGTAATGAAAAAAAGGTCATTATTTTATTAAAAAATAAAGAAAATTTTGAAAAATATTTAACAAAATAACATACAAAATAATTTTTTAATGAATTACAATTAAAATTAAAAGAAAAAAAAGACAGGTTAAAAAAAGGCCAAGTGCATGACTCAAGGTGGTGCAATTAAAAAAAAGTTAAGCTTGCGTACTTGATCTCTTTTTTTTTTTTTCTTAAAATGGATGGCTAACGCGTTGTCCATCCATTTTTTTTTCAAAAAAGATAGCAAACAATGCTATGACTACCATTGCAAATGATGTGTGTGGTTGAAAAATTAGGTTGGATTTTTTTGGACCTAATACTCTTAGTACTTTAATAAACCAATCTCTTAACTTAAATCACCTTTAAATTGGTTCAAAAACACAAAATCAAATTATTATTTTTATCAACCCTAAATTACTTTTTTTAACAAGATAAAGACTCAAAATTACCTAAATGGAACTCATCTCATCAAAAAAAATCTATTCACACCAAGATTAATTTTTTTGTTGTTAGATTATGGTCAAGCAATAACTTTTTTTTTTCTAAAACTTAAGAACTGAAATGTGAAAAAAATAAAATTTTAAATTAAAATAAAAATGTTAAAACAAAAGGGATAAAAAAAAACATATGCCTCGTGTACAAAAAAATAAAAAAGACTGATTTTTTGTTTTAGCATTCGATTTAATCCCTAAAGTTTTAATTACCATTAAATAATAAAATTAAATTCTATTTTACTAAATTGAACATCAACTTTAGATATGAATGTTTTTTCGAGACAGCAAGAACATCATAGCATGTTAATTATCAATCTTAAATTCAAGTAAACATAATATTTAATTATAATTTTTTTTAAAAAAATCAATGATCAAAACAAAAAACGATATAAGGAACCCAAAAAAAAAAAAGCAATCACTTTTTTAATCTACATTAAATTCTCTGCATAGTAAAACACAAAGTAATTTTAGTTTTTTTTACTTTATTTTTAATTTTGCCACAGTTAAAAAAGAAAAAGAAAAAAAAAAGTATAATAGAATTGATCAAGTGTTAAGACTGCTTTTTAATGCTGTAACTGCTTGTTTACTGTAGCTACTCCTGGTAAACTTGTCTTAAAATGAAGATAAAATGCGAGAAACATAACGGATAGAGGGCACCAGCTTGGTGGTCCAACGGCAACTACATGCCAGCTTTCCTCTTATGGAGATGAGGCTTGATCATCCATTCAATCCATGGGACCTAGCTTGCTAGCTACTCATATTATACCAATTATATTCTCAAAAAAAAAAAAAAAAAACAAATTCCCATTGGATTTTCCTATGTTATTTTCCTTGGGGGATGAATCCAACTTTTCAGCTAAAAACTTCATTTTGTTTATTATTATTGTCAACAAAGAACTCATCATTAGTGTAAAATAATAATAAAAAAAACCCTCTCAAACCTTTTGTAAAGCAAGTAATACTATTCTCCCACTACATTCAAAGAAGGTTGACCATGACTAAACTTTCCTCTTATTTAATATAATTTCCCATCACTTTAGCACTATTTTAGGATTACTATATAGTTGCAATCTTGGACTTAATTGCTTTTTTTTTAGCTGAGATGAGGAGAGAAGGAGAAGGGGATGACGACGTTAATATATATATATATATCTATATTTTATTTTCAAGGTTTTCATGCTAGAAGAATTGACCATTTTGATGGAGCGAATGCTTTCCCATCTCATGCATGTGGACAACATTATTTCTCGCACATATCATTTGCATGATGGAAAGATCAAGCAATTATTCGTCAGTCGGCAATGCCCACAACCCCAATTCTTCAAATTTCACCATTCTCACATCATCATGTTATATATTCA
>Ga0325403_1001369_pt1 | contig 20133 bp, 14 predicted proteins | sample PopdelMetagenome_19_FD_205665 | JGI IMG/M metagenome (GOLD analysis project Ga0325403, IMG submission 205665) | Populus deltoides microbial communities from Bellville, Georgia, United States - Xylem-PdKOR-R4 | ecosystem: Host-associated > Plants > Phyllosphere > Stem > Wood/Secondary xylem... | reverse complement strand
AGGAAAAACTATTTGAAAAGCAACCGCAACCACACTGCCAAACACACTATTATTTTTGTTATAAATGTTTTAGTGTTTTTTTTGAATTACAGAGTATAGTAAACCGTGAAACTCTAAGCTGTCTTTTTATTTTTAATTTTTATGTTTTTATATTTTTTTTATATATTTTTTATTTTTAATGAATTTTTTTATTTAATTTAGTTTGTTAATGTTAATTTTTTTATTTAGTTATCGTATTTTCATGACATGGATCCTAAATTTGACGGGTTAACCTAGATTGATGAGTTAATCCGGAATTTTATTTTTTTTGCTTTTTTTTCTTTTTAATTAATTTTTTATTTAGTTTAGTTTGTTAATGTTAAATTTCTTTCTATTTAAATATCAGACTTTCATAACACGTATCCCGGGTTTGACGGGTTAACTTGATTTGACAGGTTAACCCAGTTAATTCTGGGTTAACCCGTCAATTTTTTTTCTATTTAGTTATCAAACTTTCATGATGCGAATCCCAAGTTTGACGGGTTAACCTGGTTTGAAGGGTTAATCCAATTAATTCATTTTTTTTCCTTTTCTTCATTAGTTTTTTTTCTTCCTATTGGTTTTTTTTCTTTGTTTTTTTCTTTTTAATTAATCTATTTAATTATCACACTTTTATGACACAATCTTGTAGGTTCTTGGGTCCGGTGTTGCAGCTAGACTCACTTAAACTTGAGTCATATAAGTTAAATATTATTATTAATATTTTGTAGAAAGACCTAATACTCTTAGATCTTAGCATTTTTTCATATTTTTTATGTAAGAAAAAAAAAATTAACCCATGGCGTATGTCTTTATTTTTTTCTTTTCCTTTTTAACCCCTTTACTGTGGACTACACTATGTCATCTACGTTAAAAAGATGATGCCTTTAATTTTTCTTTTTGTCTATAGTTTGTTAATATTAAATTTTTTTTCTGTTTAATTATCAAACTTTCATGACACGGATCCTAGGTTTGACGAGTAACCTGATTTGACGGGTTAATCCAGTTGATTCAGATTTTTTTTCCTTTTCTTCATTAGTTTTTTTTTTCATGTAGGTTTTTTTCTCTTTCCTTTTTTCTTTTTAATTAATATTTTTTTAATTTAGTTCATTAATATTAAATCTTTTTTCTATTTAGTTATCACACTTCTATGACATGAATCCCAGGTTTGACGGGTTAACCTGATTTGACAGGTTCACCCAGTTGATTTATTTAGATTTTTTTTCTTTTTTCTTATTAGTAAAAGGCTGATGCCTTTTGTTTGTTTTTTTTTCTTTTTAATTAATTTTTTTCGTTTAATTTAGTTTGTTAATGTTCAATTTTTTTCTATTTAGTTATCAAACTTTCATGACATAGATTCCGGGTTGGACGAGTTAACTTAATTAATTCTAGCTTAACCCGTCAATTTTTTTTTCTATTTAGTTATCAAACTTTTACGACACGAATCCAAGGTTTGACGGGCTAACCCAGTTAATTCAGATTTTTTTTCTTTTTCTTCATTATTTTTTTCTTTCTGTTGGTTTTTTGCTTTATTTTTTTTTCTGTTGGTTTTTTTCTTTATTTTTTAAATTAATTTATTTAATTATCACACTTTTATGATACGACCTTGCAGCCAGACCCATATCCAAGGTTATTAGGTCTAGTATTGCAGTCAGACCCATTTAAACTTGGGTCATGTAAGTTTAATATTATTACTAATATTATAAATATATTACTTTTAGGTCAGATGTTGCAACCAAACCCAAGATTTTTGGATATAATTTTAAAAAAAGATTTAATATTTTTAAATTTTAACTTTTTATAATATGTTTTATGATAAATAAATTCATCCGCGACATCGCTCCGAGTTAACAAGGAAGTAAAAAAGAAAAAAAAGATGGGCGGAAGTGGGCAGGCTTGCTCACTGGTTTCAATCAAACCAGGCCGGCGCCAAAAAACTCCAACAAATGCGCATTGAATCGAAGAAGAAGATCTAAGAAAGCAAAAAATGAGCGGGACTCGATTATGCGCATTGCTCGGAGAATTAGGTTACGAAGGGGCAGAAACACTAGACCCAGACAGTTTCGAATGGCCTTTCCAATACGACGACGCACGCCCTATCCTCGACTGGATCTGCTCCAGTCTCCGCTCTTCCAACGTCCTCTCCCTCTCCGACCTCTCCCGGTTACTTCTTCTCACTCCTCTTCTTTTTTCTTTCTTATTTCTATTTCTTCACATCAGATCTAATTTTGTTTTTCAATCGATTCTCCAGGTACGAACAGTTTCTTCAAGAGGAGAAGCTTTTGGAGGTGCAATTCCCTTCCCACTTTATGTTTTTCTTTTTTTAAAAATGATTTGTGTAATTAGAGTGGGATTTTGGCTAGGGTGAGGACTTGGAGTTTGCTTATGATAGCATTTCAGCTTTTTCTTCAAGGAGAGACAATCAGGAGGAAGTTTTTGGCGCTGAAGAACCCTTAAAAGATATAAGGCAATTTCTCACTTCTTAATCATCTTTTTTCTTCCTTGCAAACCTTTCAATTCTACGCTTTATCATTTATTAATTTCTGATTTTTTTTTTGTCTTAGGGATGCCACTTCGGCGTATAAAGCTGAAGCTTTGGAGTTGCAGAAACAGCTCAGGCATTTGCAGGCGCAGTTTGATTTGCTTTCTGGCCAGGCTTCTGCTTTGATCCAAGGGAGGCGGGCTCGAGTTGCTGCAACATCTACTGTGAATGGATGCCTTGCTGCAGTTGATGATACTCTTTCAGCACGAAACTTAAGGGTATATAATCTTATTTTTTATTTTTTAAAAATGTACTTAACTTCATCAACAGCAATGATAATTGGAGTACTCTCTTTATCTCTTGTTTAACGCGGGTTGCTTTCAGAGACAAAACTGCATGTCGTATTTTGTTGCTTGCAATGTCTTCTGAAATCTTTCTTTGTAATGTAGATGAATGAAGTTCTTGGAAGGATTGCATCTACAGCACAAGAGTTGGCTCACTATCATTCTGGCGATGGTAGTGTTTCCCTTTCTGTTTTTAACTTGTTGTTTTGGCCATTTGAAATTATTGAATTACAATCAGTTTTTGTAAAGCATTTCTTGTGAAAGATTAGACCTTCAACTTTAGATCTTTTATTTTCAAACATATGGTGTTTGAATCTATTTGTAAAGAGGATAACGAAGTCGGTTTAAAGCCTTGTTTTCAATCGAATACAGGCATTGATGCGTGGTACAGTTCTTTACTCTAATTGTAATTGACCCCCAATGTATGGTATACTTTGGGCCATTCTCAAGCTTCATTATAGAACATAAGGCTTGTTTGGATGGTTTGGGGGTGGGGGTAAGAAGAAAATGAATGGCAAGATGATGCACAAAAATGGAAGCTCTGCTCTTATCCAGACTTCTGACGACCAATTATTGGATTGACTTCAACTCCTAAGGTCATAGATAGAGTCACAAACTAAAAAAAAATTATTTTTGGTTTTTCTTTTGATGGCTTCTATCACTATTTTTCTTGCAGAGGGTGGCATCTACTTAGCTTACTCTGATTTTCATCAGTACTGGCTTCAAGATTCATCTTGTACAAAGGAAATAAATCAGTGGTTCTCTAAGCAACTGGACACGGTATGTGGATGCCAAACTGTTTCTCTCTTATAGTATTGAATTTGAAGCCATTTTGCATGTCTATATAGGTACTCTTAGGACCTAAAGTTGCAGAAATTTAGTCAAGGACATCCATGACCAGTGGAGTGGTATAGTAGATATTTCTGTTGACTGTTTATCTGTTTTCAGTGACTTTAAGTAGACACATTATTTTTTACTATGGCAATATTTGTTCTTGAATATAGCTGCAACATCACTTTTTTGAGAAATAAGGGACATGACTCTCCTTTTTTGCATCTTTTCCATTTCACTCTTGCTTTTTCTTAAAAGTATCTGTCTGTTCAAAGTCATGCTCTACTGTAACTCAATAAATACTGGGATCCAAAGTTTAAATCCTGACTCAATGCACTAGACAATATGTATCTGCCTAATAATTCTGATTGAAAGTACAAGCTGCTGAGTATTCTGTTATGAACAATTTCTCAACAGTAGGATACATATTAGATCACTCTCAGTTTCAAGAAATGGTCTTTTTATAGGTTTCATGGTCATAATGTGTTATAAAAATCAGGGACCTTTTCGACTAGTAGCTGAGGAGGGCAAATCAAAATGTTCGTGGGTGAGTCTTGATGACGTCTCAAATATTTTAGTACGAGGTATCCTTCACTTTTGCTTCTGCAACTAAAGTTCATGACATCCTTTTCTTCCCCTGTTGCCTTTATCTTCCTTGTATAAGTACCTCTGCAACTAATATTATGTAGAAATACGATTACCATGGTGAGATACATGCAATCTATGTGTTAGGATTTAATGCATTAACGTTGATATTCACATGTCACTAACATATTCTTGATTTGGACTTGCATGGGCATTTTCATATTAGTGTTGTCAAAAGGCGTGCACTTAAGTGCTATAGGCAAGGCAAGGTGAGACCATAACGTCTTTATCAGCCTGAGGCGATGATATTCATCGAAGCACTGCCTAGGCTATCGCCTCAAGCATTTTACAGGCTTGGCGCCTTTTAGCGCCTTTGACAACACTGTTACTACTTTAAATTATCTTATTTTTTGTTTTAAGGGTGAAAAATATAACTTTATATGACTATGTTATGGTATTTTCTTTTGATTTTCTAACGATGTAATCTTAATTGGGAAGATATATATTTTAGATTTATATATTATAATATAATATTATACATACATACATACATACATGGTTAATTTAATTTATTGCATATCGCCTTGGTTCATTCGGGCAAGTGTCTAGCGCCACAGGCATTTTAAAGGCTTGGCGCCTTTTGCCTTTGACAATATTGTTGCATATACCATGTATCATCCTGTTAAAATACTGTCACTTCTTTTTGAATGAAGCAGATTTAGAACAATCCCATCACCAGCGTGTTTCAGAATTGCAACGGCTTCGTTCTATGTATGTTGTTTATCTTAGTTTTCCTGTAATTGCTTATTTTTCCCATATGGTTCTGTGCTTATTCTGTACTCACTTTGTCTTGCTCCATGGTAACCATTGCTATACCAATTAAAAGCCTTCTACAAGTGGTGGTTATTTTAATTTCATGCAGTATAGTTTTAAAACTTTTGGTCAAGATAACGTAAGTTTTAAATGTTGTGAACTGTTCTTGAGAAAGAAACTAACGGTCTTTGCAATATTTATAGTGATCGACTTGCGTCAAGAATCCATGTCTATTACTTCAATGACACCCACAGGTTAAATTAAGGTTTAGAAGAGTTTATATCTGAGATTGGTGGTTAAGCAATTTGTCATGTATTCATGTGGCTGTTCTATGACTTTGATTTTTCGATATATCCCTTGTCCTCTTCCTTGCTCCCTACTATGCATAAACACACGCATGAAAACTTGATCTTGGGTGTGGCATCACGGGGAGGGGGGTGATTTGTTTTTCTATCTTGTTTTTCTTGGTGCTTAGCGGTGATATGTTTTTGAAACTCCTTGATTTAAGTCTGATGGTTGATAAAAATGCTAACAAATTTGACAGATTTGGAACAAGTGAAAGGCAGTGGGTTGAAGCCCAGGTTGAGAATGCCAAGCAGCAAGCTATTCTGATGGTACTTAAATCTCAAGTAACATCAGATGAAGCACACATACATCTTGATCTTCATTCTCTAAGGTAGAAATTTCATGTTCTATATTCTTTTTCAGTCTATGGTCTTTAACTTCTATTTTTATGGCTTCTGATCAAGCATAAGGTGATACACTCATTGAGATTGTTCTTTCATACATACATACATACATAGACATATGCACATATACATATATGCATTCTCTGTATTTTACAAGCATATGCACGTATGCTCGTATACATGCTTGTAAAATAAAGAGAATGGCTGGATTCTTTTGTGTCCTCTTATCAAAATGGATTGTAGATGATCCTTAATGGAGATTATGCTTGTGGGGTAGACACTTTTGCCACTAATGCCATAGAGAAGGCTTTGCATTATTAAAATGCTTTTATCACCTGGCATAGTCTCTCAAATATGTTGAAAGTGGCTTTCATTTCTGTTGCAACTATATAATTACAAATACCTTGACACTAATTCTTGAGGATAACATAGTAATTATGAACTTAGTTAATTTGCATTTAAAATAGTTATGGGGACTTCCTCCATCATAAATGTCTCCCTGGAAACCTCTTTGCTTCAGCGAATCCTCTTTTGTTATTCTAAAATAACCCCTCCAACCTAAGGAAATAATTACTCTCATTGCACACAAGCCTGCAATTTCATGTCCTGTCATCCAACTTCCTATGAAAGTAGTGGCAATAATTAACAAAAATTCCTAGGATGAATTACAATAAACCCACACTGAGGTATCATGAATATAACAGATACCACCCAAAAGTTTGAATGTTTGTACAGAAAACCCACCATGTTTTAATAAAATACTACAGAAACCTCCTTTTACACAAAATCCCCTTTGGGTTTTTGTCAAACCTTCAAATTTCACCGTCCCTCGAGGAACTTGTATCATGTTATTGTTTTGGCTATTTCATGTGACATCTTGTATTTATCTTGAATGAGCAGGAGAAAACATGTTGTATTGGTGGAAGAGCTTTCAAATCTTCATCACAAAGAAGATAAGTTATTATCTGAGGTTTGTTTGCGTGTATTTCCTAATTTTATCTATATTTTTTTTTAAAATTCTGTCGGCTGTCATGGAGTATTTAGAGGTACCGTAACTCTTATGCTAGTATTCAGCAGGATTTGAAAGCCCGCATATTTTCATTGTGACATCTTTTGTATTTTGCCCATGGAGGATGGCTCATTCTCCTATTATTTTTTATTCCTTTTGTTTTTAATTAAATCTTTCCTTTCCTAAAAACATTCAGAGAGGAAAACTGTAAGTTTGCACTTTGGGACATGCAGGAAAACCTTACGGTTTAGTGATTGCAGTTTGTGTGGCCTCTTTTAGACGATACTGATGTATCTAGGGAAATTTTGAAGTTGGCACTGGTTAATGATATTATTTCAATCTGTGGGAACATTGGTTGCTTAGACAAAAAACTGAACCTTAAATCTGGGGGAAAAAAAAGATGGCATGGTGGTCGTGAGAATGCTTAGTGGTTTCTGTTTTATTCATCTATATTCTCTCTCATTCATTCACTCACAGACACAGACAATTACCAAAGCTGGGCTTTTCTTGGAGGTTACTATATGCATACTATTTGCCCTCTAATGATTCAGCATAAATTTTTCAGACCATTCCAGATCTTTGTTGGGAGTTAGCTCAACTCCAAGACACATACATTTTGCAAGGTATTACGAAGTTGTAGCTTTCCTGCTCTAGAAAGAGGAAGTGCATGTTCAATTTTGTGGTTCTGATAGCGTTGGCTGTGAACTTAAATCAGCTCTAATTTATGCACTTGCAGGTGACTATGATTTAAAGGTCATGCGTCAAGAATGCTATATTAATCGACAGAAAATGGTATTGTTGTCAACTTTATAAGTTTATCTCTTTGCATCCTGGTTATAGTTGTATTCTGGACAAAGAGTTAGTTCATCTGAAAGTAGGCTCTTGATTCCCATCATGTCCTATCTCCTTCCACAGCCTCCCTTTCCAATATTCTTTTTTGTTGCTCGCTTGTTTTGATAATAGAACCTAACAGAAGCTATCAAATAGACAATTTACCCAATTTGATGTCCTGTTCAAGTCAGGATTTGATGACTACTGCTGCAATATTTGTGTTTTAGAACTGATTGTGGATGCTCCAACAACTGTTTACTTCTGCATTACTATACTGGTGTTAGATAATCCATACTGTAAATAGTTCTGAATGTGTTTGTACAAAAACCATCCATCTCATCCAATTTTCATATAAACCAATTGAATAAATTGTTGCGACACTGATGAAACAATTCTATACTATGAATACACCTGCATGTATTTTTATGAGGATTCATAATCTTATTTCTTGCTGCAGTTCATAAATCATCTAATAAATCAACTAGCAAGGCATCAGTTCTTGAAAATAGCTTGTCAGTTGGAAAAGAAGAACATGCTTGGAGCATATTCATTACTTAAAGTCATTGAGTCAGAGCTTCAAGGGTACCTTTCAGCAACTAAGGGCCGAGTGGTATTCCTAACTTTCTAAGCCTTTTGTTTTAGTTTCTCCTGATTTTCATGAGATTGCCACTTCTATCAAATGTGCTGGCCACCTACAAGTTGGTCTTCTAGAGTTTTTTCTGTTTTTATCTGTCATTTTAACCAAATCAGGAATTGGGCTGAAATGATCATATATATACTATGTTCAGATGAATTTTGTCAATAACTTTTTGTTAACATGTGACAGGGTTGTTGCCTGGCACTAACTCAAGCTGCATCTGATATACAAGAACAAGGAGCAGTGGATGATCGGGATACTCTTCTGCATGGTGTTAGGGACCTTCTAAGTATCCATTCAAGTAATGACCGCATACCCTTTCCCCTCACAGTTAAATTGTTGTAAAATTTATCGTTTGTTGGAGGAGTACTGATTATGGGATTCAAATTTTTGCTTCTGTCATTCCTTCAGATGCTCAAGCCGGATTATCAATATATGTATCAGCTCCTGGCATTGTACAACAGATTTCTGCTCTACATGCAGATTTGATGACACTTCAGTCTGATCTTGAGAACTCCCTTCCAGAAGACAGAAATAGATGCATCATTGAGCTGTGAGTAATCGAATTTCAACTAAGTATCCCACTACTACATTGAATAGTATCAGGTTTTCTTTGTTTCCCCTGTCCCCACCACAACGGTATGATTTGAACATGAGATCCTCTGTGATTGGCGTGATTATTGTTGCATCACTATGTGATTTCCCTATTTAGTCACATTGTTAAACTTTTTACCCTAAAATTCAGCCTTTTGTGAGAGTGTACTCCTGACTAGACTAAGCCTTGCTTTCCCTTTCACTTGTGTTTACCTACAACTATGTGTTTTGCTCACCCAAAGAGGTTCCCATAATTTTCTTCGTAAGCAAATAACCAACACATAAATAATCTCAAAGCACACAACAAATACAGGAAAAACTCGCAACCTTTATTAATCTCATAAACAAATTTCCATAATACAAGTATGTGTGTTATGCACAAAGATTGCATACTACACAAGCATGACCTTCCAAGCTTATTTATAGACAAGTATGAGTGGTTATAAAGTATATAACTATCATCTCTACTTTTTAGGAAGTAGTGGGGCACTTTCCCCCATGTTTCCATGAACATAGTGGGTGGTTTTGACCCATGATCTCATGATCTTAGTGTCTTGAGGAGCCATCCTAGCTATGCCCCCATGTTCAACAACCATGTCCCCATGATTTGTTCACCCATTTCCCCCATGATTTCATGATCATAACTGCCATAACTACTCACCACACTGCTATACATTTATCCTAAAATTTGTTTGTCTAAATGTTAGCCCTCCACTGACATTTCAGTTGTATTTTTGCTACCTTGAAAAATCCATCCTCCAAGTCTAGTTTCATGCCAAGTCAAGAATCTATGACTCGCACAAAACTTATGCACGCTGCCTGTTGAATTCGCTGCTGCCTACTATGGGTTGCCACTGTCCAATGTTGTTGAATTCTAGGCAATTTGCATTCGTTGGCGCGTGCTCACACTTAGAACTCTAACAAACCATCCCCACCAGAAGAGTCCGACGTCCTTGTCGGAATAGAGGTGAGGTATTCTTGCACTTTGTCTTTGAATTACCACAAATCTATGTCCTTTTCTCATGAAACCTTCGAGTTTTTCTCCCATTTTACTAAAAACTCAATTCGTCGATTCTTTCTATGTTGGTCGAGTCGACGATGATCCGTGATCTTGACAATACTATTATCAAACTGTTTGGGAATCGTTGAAGGAACTCTTTGTGACTTACTAAAGTTTGATGAAACTTTAGTCGTTATGACATCTTTAATCTATAGGTAACAACCCTCACTTTTTCCATGATTTCGAAAATCCATCATATCTCGGCACCAACCCTTGATGCTTTGTTTCCCCATAATTTTCTTCAAAATTTGTGGAGTTTATTTGAGGAACACCTTGTCGCCCTCATTGAATTCCAGTAGTCTTCGTTTCTTGCTCAAACAACACCTTAAAGATGAATGCTTAATTATGCTAACTAGAAACGAAGATTGCTGGAATTCATTGAGGGCGACAAGGTGTTGCTCAAATTAACTCCACAAATCTGGAAGAAAATTGTGGGGAAGACAACATTAAGGGTTGGTGCCGAGATATGATGGACCTTTTGAAATCATGAAAAAAATGGGGGTTGCTGCCTATAGATTGAAGTTGCCAGAACGGCTAAAGCTTCATTCAACTTTGCATGTAAGTTATTTGAGACATTTCCATGAAGATCAAGAAGATCCAAAACAAAGTAAATTGCAAAGAGCTCCTCCAATTATTCACAAACAGTTTGACAATGGTATTGTCAAGATCATCGCTGACTCAGCCAGCATAGGAAGAATCGACGAATTGAGTTTTTAGTAAAATGGAAGAAAAACTCGAAGGTTTCATGGGAAAAGGACAGATTTGTGGCAATTCGAAGACAAAGTGCAGGAATACCTCACCTCTATTCCGACGAGGACGTCGGACTCTTCTGGTGGGGATGGTTTGTTAGAGTTCTAGGTGTTAGCACGCGCCAACGAATGCAAATTGCCTAGAATTCAATAGCATTGGACAGTGGCAATTCATAATAGGCAGCATCAAATTCAACAGGCAGCGTGCATAAGTTTTGTGTGAGTCATAGGTTCTTGACTTGGCATGAAACTAGAATTGGATGATGGATTTTCTAAGGTAGCAAAAATACAACTGGAATGTCAGTGGAGGGCTGACATTTAGACAAACAAATTTTAGGATAAATGTATAGCAGTGTGGTGAGTAGTTATGGCGGTTATGATCATGGGGACATGCCTGTTGAACATGTGGGCATGATTGAGATTGCTCCTTAAGACACTAAGATCATGAGTCAAAACCACCCACTATGTTCATGGGGGAGAAAGTGTCCCACTAGTTCCTAAAAAGTTGGGATGAAAGTTATATGCTTTGTAAACCTCTCATACTTGTCTATAAATAAGTTTGGAAGGCCATGGCTGTGTAGCATGCAATATTTGTGCATGACACAAACACTTGTATTGTGTAAATTCTTTGTTTACGAGATTAATAAAGGTTGAGAGTTTTTGTTGTGTGCTTTGGGATTATTTACTCGTGCTAGTTATTTGCTTATGAAAAGAAAATTGTGAGAACTTTTTTGGGTGAGCGAAACACATAGTTGTAGGTAAAAATGAGTGAAAGGGAAGGCAAGACTTAGTCTAGTCGGGACTAGACTAGACTGCCGTAAATGACTGAATTTTGGGGTGAAAAATTTAACCCTGTGACAAGTGGTATCAAAGATTTAGGTGTTATGTTTGCATCAGTATATGATTTGAACATGAGATCCTCTGTGATTGGCATGCTTATTGTTGCATCACTATATGATTCCCTAATACAAGACAGTGATGATGCCTAGAAGACAATCAAAGATTGAAGTGTTATGTGTCCACGGACTTCCTTGTGTTCAGGAATTTTGTCTGCTGCCAATGTCACCATGTCTTCTTGGTAGATCATTTTCTACAGAAGGATCCATTATATCTTTGAGAGGGTATTTTTGTAGACAAAATTTCTTCTGGTTAGGGTTCTTTTTGGCTGGGTGGTGGGGAGGGGGTTGTGATTGAAGTTGGGAATCTGAGAAACAAGAGGAATAACCATTCCATAGACTAGCTTTTAGTGGAAATTGTAGTTGGGAATATTGGAATTATTCACATGAATGGACTGATTTTTAGAATGTAAGGGAGGGAGCAGGCAGCTGCTAGTAAAACTCTGAAGCAGTTATCACATTTTCTGTTTATTTGTTTCAGGTGTACACTTATTCAAAGTTTGCAGCAATTGTTGTTTGCATCTTCAACAACTGCACAGCCAATACTGACACCTCGGGTATAATTGCACTGTCATTTCTTTCATCTTATGTTTAACTGGTTGAATGGTCTTTTGACAGTTTTTTTCCTTCCATGTTCTTGTTGGTTTATGCTCTTATTACTTAAATATCTGAGTTATATGTATGGCCCAGTGATTAATTTTAAATATCAAAACATGCAGCATCACTTCTGATTGATTTCTGAAAAATATTGATGCCCTTGCTGAGTGTTTCCAGAATTTCCTCTTTGAAGCATAGTTACCTGATCTTTGTTGGAGAACCTATATTTTTATCAAACTTTTCATGTGTCCTTACCGTGCCTTCAATTCTTGGAAAGAGGTTGTCTTTAGAGAGAGGTTACTGCCATTTTGGACCTTTCAAAGGGACATGGGTGTTCTGGTGGCTTTATGGATATTAGATACAAGGACTGACTGGAGTAATCATTCTACATTGTTTCTAATATATACAGTTTTCGAATCTTCCCTGATGCACTGTCTGAATATATTAAGCGCTCATTGTGCTGTTTCTTTTGTGTTCTAACTTGACATGTTTGCACCTGTGACATTTGTTGCCTGTTTTAGACATTAATGAAGGAGCTTGATGAAATGGAAAAGATCAACGCAAAACTATCTGTGGCGGTTGAAGAGGTGACCCTTGAACACTGCAAGAAGAATGAGGTGAGCTTACATTGATGTATTATGAAAAATCATCCCATGGGTTAATTCCTACTTATAACTGAATCATCAGTTCACAGTATATTAAAACAATACAAGAATAACTGGACTGTCAAAATTTTGAGACAAATGCATTTCCTTACCTGGTTTAGGCTGAAGTGAATTAACCTTCCAAGTGGAGGGAGGATAATTAGGGGCCCTTCAGTAAGCCTTTAAAGATGACAACAATAACAAAGGTGACTGTAAACCGTAACACTTAATGTTAAAAAAAGAAAAGAAATCAAATCGTGACTTAGCTTTTAGGGGTAAACCGCAACACTTAATGTTAAGAAAAGAAATGAAATCGTGACTTAGCTTTCAGGGCAACATGTTTCTTTTGCACACTATGAGATAATACCTTTCTCTAGCATATCTCCACTTGCTTACATGCATCAAAGATAGTTTTTATAGCGAATCTTAAAAGAAATTGCCACACCCCTACATAGAAAGATTCTTCTGCTTCTATGCCTACACCATGTTACGCCACAAGGAAGAAGTCCCTGTCCTCTGCTCAATTTTTAAAACCACACCTATTACGCCATGCATCTGAATTTCCTGTCCACGTTCTTTTCTCTTGCAGATTGTAAAACATCATTCACAAGAGGTTGGACTTCAAAGGCGTGTTTTTGTTGATTTCTTCTGCAATCCTGAACGTTTGAGAAGCCAAGTTAGAGAATTGACTGCTCGAGTCAGAGCTTTGCAAGTTGCTTGATCCACTTGTTCATTTAGTCTGTCTGTCTATTCTATTCTCACCTCTAAAAAAAAAAAAAAAAGACAAGCTGAATTGTTTCTTGAATCTAGAGTTACGTCCATACTGTTATCGGAAGAGTATCATGAGTCCAATGGCAGCTTCTGTTGCTACTGAAGCTCCACATTAGACAAGGAACAAATGTTATCCATTACCAAGGGTTTCGTAAATGGAACATCAATGAAACATGGAACAGAGAAATGGATTCTTTCTGCCGTAGCTTATTTGCAGATGCCACTGGCACGAGCACAAGCAAAAACATTTAAAAAAGCAGCTGCGGTTTGTGTTATTCAAAAGAACATGGGATGAAAAGGCTTCGCGAGTCGATGGATCAAACTCGGGGAGAGCAAAACAGAAGAAAATTTAAAGCAGCAGCTAAAACAGGAAAGAAAATTTAGCTTTTGTGTGCAATAAGAACTTAATGTAACATGTAGGTACGTAACATAAAATCATTGGCGGTGTTGGGTCAGAATCTTTAGAAGTGAAAATCACCGCCGCCACCACCACTAAAAGCAGCAGCTACGATTAATGCCATGGCAGCGAAAAGATCAAGAACTAGAACTGACCCAATCGATCTTTGAGAGGCAAATAAATCCGGAGATTCTAATGCTAATAGCGATAGAAAACAAGAAAAAAGAATTTTCTTTGACGAGCAAATTATAAAAGGGAGTGTAGAGTTGGTTTGGTTTTTATTTTCCATTAATGTTGGTAGATTTCTCAAACTAAAAGCAGGGTTTTATTTAATCTACTGTGATTCGTCCCTCGCATCTAACTACAGAAGAGATTGAAAGCAATGTAATGATTGTTGTAAAAACCCGCAAAAGTAAAAATCCGCAAAATTCAATAACTCATGACACGTCATGTACTCATAACAAGTTGGAAATAAAATGTTTTTTTTTTTTTTATATTATTATCACGTTCCATTAATACATTATATGATTTTATTATCATTTACATCACACATATATATAATATATAATAACATCACAAAAAATATACATATTCATTAACATAATATAAATAAACAATGGACATATACTTGTAACCATATTGACAATTTAAATAGGTAGATTCTCTTTATTAAGTTTATATTAAGTCTTTCTTTTAACAGTTTACTTTAAATCATCGTGCGACTTTACGTTGCATTATTTATTTAGTCTATAATCAACACTAATCATTAACATGCATTATAATGTAGAAACGTGGACATCCTTTCATAACTAATTATTAATTTTTAATTATAATCAATTAGTCTACAGTTTTTATACATTAATCACAAGTGTAATTAATATGTTAATATTCCTACTTTAGTGTGTGTGTCTATATATATATATATATATATATATATATAGTGTTATTTTACATAGAACTAAAGTAGTGTTTTGTTACTGTCTCATGATAAAAAAAAATAAAGATAATGAAGATAAAAATATTTTTTTTTTGAAGAGATAAACTAGAGACTATTTATTATTTTTTATCCCTAAAATATTCTTGTAAATCACTTTTAATTTTAAAATTATTCAACTAAAGCATATAAAGATAAACATAATAATTATTGTAATCTTAAAATCTGAAAAGTCGTATGATTAACTTGTCCTCTATTTCAAAACAACATCGTTTTGGTTGGGAGGGTCAATTTTTTTTTTTAATATCAAAACAATATCGTTTTAATAGAAAAAAATTTTAAAAAAAAAGTCTATGTTTTTAACCTTGTCTTTAACTAGGTTTTACCCAAGGGTTCTGAGTCTTCCTAAGTTTTTTATTACATCAAACCATGTCAATCATTTTTCTATTTTTTTTTTACATTCAAACCTGTCTAGGCTTTGGGTTGGCTGGATTTTGGGTTGATCCATCAGGTTGGTCCAAGTTTATAACTAGAGTTATTATATTATTATTAATTCAAACACTTGATATAAACTAAATTAATATATAATAATAATAATAATAATAATAATAATACATATTAAGGATAAAATAGTTTTTTCATATTTAACTTCAAACATGATACAAAGACAAATATTATTACTGGATATAATTTTATCTTTATTTTCTATTATGTTTTATTTTTTTTATTTCCATTGTCTCTTACTCTATGTGAAATAATAACCAAATATTAACTTAATTTATTTTCAGTGACTAAAACAATTAATTTTTAAAGTGTTTTGTTTTTTTTTAAATATTAAAATATTTTTTTAAAATTTATTTTTAATTTTTATAAATGAAAAAAATCTAAAAATATATATAAAATTTTTTTTAAAAATCAAGATTGTACCGAAAAGACAAATACGTAATATTTGACGTAATTTTACGGGACACCCAAACGAATTTCATAACTGAATATGAGGTCAAGAAATCCAATCTAATAATCCAATTCTAAGCTGCGGTGTCCATGAAAATCCGAACCCCAACTGAAAATGAACACGATCATCCACAAACCAAGCACATCTCCAAATCACCCATCTTCACTCTTCCCTCAAATCAGCAGATGCAAGACTACAAGACACCTCAAGCAAATCCATGCCCACTTCATCAAAACAGGCCAAATACACCACCCTCTTGCTGCTGCTGAACTCCTCAAAATTCTCACCCTCTCTACTCAACGTGAAATCAAATACGCACGTAAGTTTTTTAGCCAAATCCATCATCCCAATTGTTTCTCTTGGAATACTATAATTAGAGCTTTAGCTGATTCTGATGACGATGATCTTTTTCATGTTAACTCATTAGAGGCATTACTGTATTTTTCCCACATGCTTACTGATGGTCTCGTGGAACCTAATAAATTCACTTTCCCTTGTGTGCTAAAAGCCTGTGCGAAATTGGCTAGGATTGAAGAGGGGAAACAGCTTCATGGGTTTGTTGTGAAATTAGGATTGGTTAGTGATGAGTTTGTTCGTAGTAATCTTGTTAGAGTGTATGTTATGTGTGGGGCCATGAAAGATGCTCACGTTTTGTTTTATCAGACGAGGCTAGAGGGTAATGTTGTTTTATGGAATGTTATGATAGATGGGTATGTGAGGATGGGGGATCTTAGAGCTTCTAGGGAGTTGTTTGATAGTATGCCTAATAAAAGTGTGGTTTCGTGGAATGTGATGATATCTGGATGTGCACAAAATGGACACTTTAAGGAGGCAATTGAGATGTTTCATGATATGCAATTGGGAGATGTGTCTCCAAATTACGTGACTTTGGTTAGTGTTCTTCCTGCTATCTCGCGACTAGGGGCTATTGAATTAGGAAAATGGGTGCATCTGTTTGCAGAGAAGAATGAGATTGAAATCGATGATGTGCTTGGTTCTGCTTTGATCGATATGTATTCTAAGTGTGGTAGCATTGACAAAGCAGTCCAGGTATTTGAGGGGATAAGAAATAAAAAGAATCCCATTACTTGGAGTGCTATCATTGGCGGGCTTGCTATGCATGGTCGAGCAAGGGACGCTCTTGATCACTTTTGGAGAATGCAACAAGCTGGAGTGACTCCCAGTGATGTTGTGTATATTGGTGTATTGAGTGCTTGTAGCCATGCTGGTTTAGTTGAAGAGGGTCGATCTATTTATTACCATATGGTTAACATTGTTGGTCTCTTGCCTAGGATTGAACATTATGGGTGCATGGTTGATCTATTAGGCCGTGCTGGGTGTTTAGAAGAGGCTGAACAGCTTATACTTAACATGCCTGTTAAACCGGATGATGTGATATTGAAGGCCTTGCTTGGTGCGTGTAAAATGCACGGAAACATTGAGATGGGAGAACGTATTGCAAAAATTTTGATGGGTTGGTATCCACATGATAGTGGATCTTATGTGGCTCTCTCCAATATGTTTGCCTCCGAAGGAAACTGGGAGGGGGTTGTCAAGGTGAGGCTTAAAATGAAGGAATTGGATATAAGGAAAGATCCTGGATGTAGTTGGATTGAGCTTGATGGAGTGATACACGAATTCCTTGTGGAAGATGATTCCCATCCTAGAGCTGAAGGAATCCATTCGATGTTGGGGGAAATGTCAGATCGATTAAGGTCAGTGGGATACAGGCCAAACACTACCCAAGTCTTGCTCAACATGGACGAAAAAGAAAAACAAAGTGCATTGCACTATCATAGTGAAAAGATTGCAATTGCCTTTGGCTTAATCAGTACAAGGCCCCAGACACCACTCCAAATTGTTAAGAACCTGCGTGTCTGTGAAGATTGTCACTCTTCAATAAAACTTGTCTCAAAGATTTATAATCGTAAGATAATCGTAAGAGACCGGAAGCGCTTCCATCATTTCGAGAACGGTTCGTGTTCCTGTATGGACTATTGGTGACTTGCCATTTTCTAACCACAATTTTCCAGCACTTTACTAGTACTAATTATAAATAGCTTAATAGGACTTTTCTGCGATCTATTTAGCATAAATTGGATGAGAAGAAGAGCATGGACAGAGCACAGCTCATGATGAGAAATGATCTTAGGTGGGATATGATTGAAAGCTGCAATATCCCAGGGTCTCATGTACTGGTGTGTTTCAAAATCCTTTGAAAAAGAGTAGTCTCAGACACATTGAGCTAGCTCACTTGTTTGATGTTTCCATTCTGTAAAGAAGGAAGTTACAAGCCATTAGAATTATTTTGTGCAGAGGAAATTTTGGCCTAAATGTCAAATTAAACACACGGAGAGTGATGTAACTTCATTGTGGTCCTGTAATTTTCACAAGTTCCTAATGCCATCCTTATATTCCATTTCCGACAATCATTTTAATCTCTGCTTCAAAACTTATGAGTCAAGAATCCCAGAACCCCTCAGCTCCCAAAGTCTTCGCTGCACAGTATAATTTCTTTAAAGGTCAACATTCACTTTCTTTTATTCTTGGATATGTTATACTATATATAAAAAAAGCTTAGTGTTATTACTATTTACTAGTAGTATAACAACATAGTTGCCCTTGCTATATAGAGTTGCTAAGACTGTAGGGAAGCGTAGCGTTATCTTTTTATTGGGATGCATTTGACATTGAAAAGATGATTTGGAAGAAAACGGTCAGTGTAAATTTTAGTGGGATATGGTGGGGTGCCTCTGTTATTGTTTACCTAGACATAAAACACTGTGATTAGAGCAGTGTAATGGCAAGGCTGTCCTTGCCACATAGAATAGAGGAAGGGCGGGGTTGTCTTTTCATTGAGATGCATTTGGCACTGAAAGGATGGTTTGGGAGAACAATTTGTGCAAATTTTGGTAGGGCATGGTGGGGCCGCAGACACTTGGCATTAGGGTTGTAATGTCCTGGGCGCTAGGGTCAGACCCACGCACTTGGGTCTGTAGACTCGCGCATTTAGGGTTTGCAGAACCACGTGTTGGATGTAGACCCGCACGCCTAGGTCTCTTCTAACTAGCACCTGGGGTCTACAGACCCCCCGAGGGGCTGCAGACCCGTGTAGCTGGGTCTGCAGACCTTGCAAAGAAGAAAAATAAAAAAAATAATAACAATTATTATTATTATTATTATTGTTATTATTATTATTATTGTTGTTAATATTATCGTTAATATTTTTTTTTAAAATTTTACTATAAATAATAATAAAAGTTTAATATTATTATTAATATGATAAATATTATTATTTGTATCCTAAATATTATCATTTTTATTATAATTAAAAGTATTAAAATTAAAAATATTATTATTTGTGTTATAAATATTATGATTTTTATTATAATTAATATTATTACTGTTTACCTAGATACAAAGTACTGTGAATTGGAGCAGTGTAATGATAGAGTTGCCTTTATCATAGAGAGTTGCAAAGACTGTAGGGGGAGGGTGTGGTTGTCTTTTCATTGGGATGCATTTGGCATTGAAAGGATGGTCTGACAAAAAATAATATATGCAAATTTTTGTGGGGCATGATGAGGCTGCAGACACTTGGCGCTAGGACTGTCATGCCCTGTGCACTAGGGCCAGACCCTCGCATGTGGGTATGCAAACCCGCATGTCTGGGTCTGCAGACCTACTCGCTTGGTTCTGCAGAATCGGGCGCTGGATGCAGAACCGCACGTCTAAGTCTCTTCAGACCTGCACCTGGGGTTTGCAGACCCCCTTAGGGGTTGCAGACTCGTACGGCTGGGTCTGTAGACCTTGCAGAAAAGAAAAATGAAAAAAATAATAACAATTATTATTATTATTATTATTATTATTATTATTATTATTAACATTAATTTTTTTTTAAATTATTACTATAAATAATAATGAAATTTAACATTATTATTAATATGATAAATATTATTATTTGTATAGTTATTAAACCCGGCCTAGAGGTTGACCCGGCCAAGGGGCCGAGTCCCGGGTTTCATGGGTCAACTCGGAAAATTTTTAAAAAATAAAGTTTTAATATTTTATCTGAAAAAATTAAGAAAAAATCAATGTAAATATAAGCTATACATATTGTAAACAATGAAGTTTAAAAGAATATTTTAAAATTTTTTTTATCCCACATTAAAAAGATATTATGTTAAGCTTTTAAGTCGAAGTATTTAAACTAAAAAAGTTTTTTATCCCACATTGAAAAAACATAACGTTTTTCATGGAAACATAGAGTATATATACTAATAGTTTCAATCCCACA
>Ga0325403_1001366_pt1 | contig 20153 bp, 16 predicted proteins | sample PopdelMetagenome_19_FD_205665 | JGI IMG/M metagenome (GOLD analysis project Ga0325403, IMG submission 205665) | Populus deltoides microbial communities from Bellville, Georgia, United States - Xylem-PdKOR-R4 | ecosystem: Host-associated > Plants > Phyllosphere > Stem > Wood/Secondary xylem... | reverse complement strand
GCGGGGCCGTGTCTTCATGGTCGACGCTCACATCGGGCTCCTCAGGGCTAGTGGACTGCCTGCAACAACCGCGCCTGCCACATGGCGGGACACGGGAAGGGGCGTACCGGAGTTTGCTGCCTCGGCATGGCCCGCGGTCCGACTGGACAGTGACGCGCACGACGCACCGCCCGACCCACAGCCCTTGTCGGTTGCTGGTGGTGTGCGGGGGACTTGGCGCGGACGTCGCTTGGCCCGCTTTCCTGCGTCCTTGAGGTCCTCGGTGCGTGCTTGACGGACTCCGGCTCCGGCGTGCACCCCGGTCGAAGAGGGGATCGCCAGGCGAAGGCGAGCGTGGGTGTGGGCGTCACGGCGTCGGTCTCACAGATCCCGCCGACGTAGCCGTCTCTTGAGCCGGCCCCGGGCCAGCCGTGTCGCTTCCGCCGACAGCTCGACCGCGGTGGGACGGGCGACGAGGAACAATGCCGCGGGGTAGGCGACCACCCCGACCGCCGCACAGGCGATGAGCCGGCTCCAGCCATCGGCCCGCCAGACCTCGAGCGTCGTCCACACAGCGGCCGCCATCAGGGTTGCTGCCAGCAGGACGCGTGCAGGCCGCACCAGGCTGCGGTAGGGGACGCCGGCCACCTTGTGCAGGACCAGTTGTCGGATCGGGAAGGTCAACACCGTCCGAGCCAGCAGCCCGAGCGCCAGCGCGTGCAGGCCGTGGGGCGCGAGCACCACGACGACGGCGAGGTGCAGCGCGATAATGAAGGCGACTAGTGCGACTTCCGGCTTGAGCTTGTCGACCGCGACGAAGATGGACCGGTCGAAGTAGCTGAACACTCCGACGGCGGCGGTGATGGCCGTGATCTGAGCCACCGTCGCGGTGACTGCCCACTGCCGACCGAGGACGAGTGGAACCACATCAGCGCTCGTGACGGCGAGGAAGAGGAGTGCGGGGAAGATGATGGCGCCGGCTAGGGCCATGCTCTTGCTGTAGGCCCGGAACAATCGCTTGCGGTCGTCCTGGAGCTTGGAGAAGGCCGGAGTCGCGACCATCGACACCACTTGAGACCCGGTGTCCTGCACGAGCTTCACGAGCCGTCCCGCGACCGACCAGTAGCCGAGCACCGTGCTCGATGCGACGGCGGCCAGCGTGAACTCCTCACCGCGGTCCCTGGCTTGGGACATCAGGTCGATGGCGAGCAGCTTGGAGCCGAACGAGAGCATCTCGCGAGATGCACCCCGGTCGAACTGCATCTCTGGGCGCCAGTCGACCGCGCGCCACAGCATGACCAGGCCTATGAGCGACTGGCTGATGGCTTGGCTGACCAGCGCCCAGACGCCAGCACCGGCGAGCGCGAGGACGATCGCCACAGCCGCCCCGCCGGCGCTGGCCGCCACGTTGCGTGTGGCGAGCGCTTTGAACCGGAGGTCGCGGCGCAAGAGGGCGTTGGGAACGCTGCTCGCACCGGTGACTAGGAGGATGGATGTCATTGCCCACAAGACCGGTGTGAGCTCCGGGACGTCGAAGCCCGAGGCGATGAGCGGGGCAGTGGCAGCGACGCCGACGGCGAGTGCCGAGGCGAGGAGCGCGCTCGTCCAGAACGCCGTGCTGATCGTTCGTCCACCCAGCTGCTGCACCCTGATGATGTACGTCGCGAGTCCGCTGTCACTGATGATGGCCAGCACCGCCAGGATGCCGCTCGCGAGGGCGACCACCCCGAAGGCCGCTGGGTCGAGCTGCCGTCCCACGATGACGAAGGACACGACGCTGAGGCTGCGGACCACCCAGACCTGCGTCGCCGACCAGAGGACTCCGCTGACGGTCTTCTGCCGCAGGTCGGGCTGTGACGCAGTTAGGGACAGCGCGAGGACCTCGGCTGGAGTCGGCCCCCGGCTGGCATCACCTGTCGTGCCGCTGCGTGTGCTCACCGCAGGAGGGATCAGGCGCTGGGGCGGCCGAGGGCGCGGTAGGTGAACCCGACGGCGCGCCAGGCGGCGGCGTCGAGCACGTTGCGCCCGTCGATGACCTGCTTGCCGCGCACCAGCGAGGCCACCTGCGCCGGGTCCAGCCCGACGTACTGGGGCCACTCCGTGAGCAGCAGCACCACGTCGGCGCCGCGCAGCGCCTCCTCGGTGGAGGTGGTGTAGGTCAGGTCTCCCCACAGCCGCTGGGCGTTGGCGACGGCCTCCGGGTCGGTGACCACCACGTCGGCGCCCTGCAGGCGGGCCTGGGCTGCGATGGAGATGGCGGGGGAGTCGCGCACGTCGTCGCTGTGGGGCTTGAACGCCGCACCGAGCACGGCGACCTTGCGGCCGATGAAGGAGCCGCCGCAGGCCTCGCGGGCCAGGTCGACGACCTTGGCGCGGCGGCGCATGTTGATGCCGTCGACCTCGCGCAGGAAGGTCAGGGCCTGGTCGGCACCGAGCTCGCCGGCGCGGGCCATGAAGGCGCGGATGTCCTTGGGCAGGCAGCCGCCGCCGAAGCCGACGCCGGCGTTGAGGAACTTGCGCCCGATGCGGTCGTCGTGGCCGATGGCGTCGGCCAGCACCTTCACGTCGCCGCCGGCGGCCTCGCAGACCTCGGCCATGGCGTTGATGAAGGAGATCTTGGTGGCCAGGAAGGCGTTGGCGGCGACCTTGACCAGCTCGGCGGTGGCGTAGTCGGCGATCAGCACGGGGGTGCCGGCGGCGATGGGGCGTGCGTACACGCGGCGCAGCAGCGCCTCGGCGCGGGGGCTGGTGGTGCCGAGCACGAAGCGGTCGGGGGAGAGGGTGTCGTTGACCGCATGGCCCTCGCGCAGGAACTCGGGGTTCCACGCCAGCTCCAGGTGGGGGGCGCGCTCGGCCAGGACGTCGGCCAGGCGGGCGGCGGTGCCGACCGGGACGGTGGACTTGCCCACCAGCAGCGCCGGGCCCTCGACCACGTCGGCCAGGGACTCGAAGGCGCGCTGGACGTAGGTGGTGTCGGCGGCGAGCTCGCCCTTGCGCTGGGGGGTGCCCACGCAGACGAAGACGACGTCGCAGGCCTTGAGGTCGGCGACCTCGGTGGTGAAGGTGATCTCGCCGTCAGCCTCGCCGGAGCAGACCCGGGTGAGCAGCTCGGGCAGGCCGGGCTCGAAGAAGGGGGCTCGGCCGGCGGCGAGGGCGTCGAGCTTGGTCTGGTCGATGTCGTAGCCGACGACGTGGTGGCCCAGCTCTGCCATGCAGGCGGCGTGGACGGCGCCGAGGTAGCCCAGCCCGACCACACCGACGCGCAGCGCTGCTGCGGCAGCGGCGTCGGTCGGCGCGGGGGAGGCGTCGGTGGTGGCGGTCATGGGCACAGCATGGCCGACCGCCCCCGACTCTGGGGAAGCCCGCGAGGCGGTCTGCACGCCGACGGCGGACCCCGTTCGGCGCAGCCGGCTCGCACCGGTCCCGGTCAGGTGCCCGCACGGCCCCTGACCTGCGCGGCAGGGTCCTCCGGAGAGGGGTCACATCACGGCCGGGTCACGACCGGTCACGGTGTGGACACGACACGGTCCCGACACGCCGCGAGCGGTTCCTGCCGGTGCTCGCACCGACCGACGATTGCCTGGTGATCCTGATCGCTTCCGCGCTCCTCGTCCTGGTCGTCGCCGGTGTCGCCGGGCTGGTGGCGATGGGCGTCTGGGAGTCGCGGATGGCCGAGGGCGCCCCTCGTCGGGGTGCTCTGCTGCTGGTGGCCGACGAGGTGCTCGCCGCCCGTCGCGCCAGCTCCTCCGGGCCTTCCTCCGAGCCCTCCGCGGAGGCCCCGGCTCGGGCCCTGCGCCCGGTCCGCGCCCTGCGTGCGGCCCTCACCCAGGGCTGACCCTCCCAGCGCTGGACCGCGCCGGTCCGCCGGCGCAGCACCACCCCAGGAGCCGCGGCGGCGGCCTCGCGCGCCGGACAGCGTCGTCTGGCACCGCGGGGCCGACCGCCGCACCATCGCGGGATGAGCCCGCGCGCGAACCGCCCCGTCCCCGAGACCGCCGGCCCCGGCCAGGAGTCCGTCTGGGACTACCCGCGCCCGCCGGCCGTCGACCCGTCCTCGCGGCGGGTGGTGGTCGCGTTCTCCGACGACGACGGCGGGGGCGAGCTCGCGGCGACGTCGTCCGCCGTGCGCGTGCTGGAGACCAGCCACCCGCCGACCTGGTACCTGCCGCGCGCCGACGTCGACGCCGCGCGGCTGCGACCCAGCGCGGCCGCGCAGACCGGCTGCGAGTTCAAGGGCCGCGCGACCTACTGGGACGTGGTCACCCCGGCGGGTGAGGTGCTGCGGGCAGCCGCCTGGAGCTACGAGGCGCCGATGAGCGGCTTCGAGGCCATCACCGGGATGCTCTCGCTCCGGCCCGGGCGGCTGGTCTGCTCGGTGGACGGCGAGGTGGCGCGCCCCCAGGAGGGCTCCTTCTACGCCGGGTGGATCACGGGCGACGTCGTCGGCCCGTTCAAGGGGGCCCCCGGCACCTGGGGCTGGTGACGCGGAACCGGCCTACGAGGACGGCGAGGTTACGGTTCGGTCACGAGGGGTTGCCGGACGGGGGACCGTCGGCCTACCTTCCACGCAATCGATCCGTATCGACGACGAGCGGACGAGCAGCGAAGGAGGTGCTCCCAGGATGGCCGTACCCACCAGTCGTGACGTCGCCAAGCTGGCCGGCGTCTCCCAGAGCACCGTCTCGTACGTCCTCACCGGCAAGCGGCCGATCTCCGAGGAGACCCGCCGCCGCGTCGAGGACGCGATGTCGCAGCTGACCTTCCACCCCAACGCCGGCGCCCGGGCGCTGGCCGGCCAGCGCACGCGCGTCGTCGGGCTGATGGCGCCGTTCGGCGCCTCCACGCACCAGCAGGGGATCCTGCCCTTCGTCGAGACCATCGCCAGCGGCCTGCGCGAGCACGACCACGACCTGCTGCTGGTGACCGCCGACGAGGGCGCCGAGGGCATGGCGCGGGTGGTCGGCCGGCGCATCGTCGACGCGCTCGTCGTCATGGAGGTCGGGGCCCGCGACGAGCGCCTCGCCGTCGCCGCCTCCCTCGGAGTCCCCGTGATCGTCATCGGCGTCCCCGAGGAGCCGGGTGACCTGCCCTGCGTCGACCTCGACTTCGCCCGAGGGGCCGCCCTGGCCGTCGACGAGCTGGTGGACGTCGGCTGCACGGCCGTCGTGGTGCTCGGCTACTCCGCCGTCACCACCCAGCGCGACCTGAACTACGTGCGGCGGTTCACGGGCGGCGCCGAGCGCCGCGCCGCCGAGGTCGGCGTCGAGCTCCGGGTGGTCACCCCGGTGGAGGTCGACCGCGCCAGCGTCGGCGCCGCTCTCGACGCCGCCCTGGGCGCCGGCGCCGAGGACGTCGTCGGGCTGCTCGTGCCCAACACCGAGGCCCTGCCCGTGGTGCTGCGCGCGCTGCGCGCCCGCGGGCTCGAGCCCGGCGTCGACGTCCCGCTCGTCGGTGTCTGCACCGACGCGGAGGCCGCGACCAGCGAGCCCCCCCTGACCAACGTCTCCCTCGAGCCCCGCGACGTGTCGCGGCGCGCCGTGGAGGCGCTCTTCCGGCTCCTCGACCCCGAGCTCGGGCCCCCGGGCCCCGCGGCCGACCCCGGGGCACCCGCCCCGGGCGGTGCGGTCGAGCTCGTGCCGCCGCGGGTGACGCGGCGCGACACCACCCGGCCGTCCGGACGCCCCGCGGCCTGACCCTGCGCGGGGAGGGGGCCCGCGGAACGCCGACCGTCGTCGATACGCATCGACCACCGGTCGTAGCCACCGAGTACCAGCAAGTCACCAGAGATGAGAGCGCCCAGCGCTCGAAGGACCGCGATGATGCGGAGAAACGGATGTGTCCCATGGCTCGACGTCGAGTCCTCAAGACCACCCTCGCGGCGTCGGCAGCGCTGCTGCTGCCCCTGACCCTCGCCGCCTGCGGCGGTGGCTCCGACGAGGCCAGCGGCACCGGCGGCGACGCCGGCACCCTGACCATCCAGGACTACTACAACGACGACCCGGGCAAGACCGTCTGGGAGGGCGTCTACAACGCCTGCGCCGAGGCCGCCGGCGTCGAGATCGACGTCGTGCACGTGCCCGGGTCGGACCTGATCTCCAAGGTCCTCCAGCAGGCGCAGTCGAAGACGATGCCCGACGTCCTCATGCTCGACAACCCCGACCTGCAGCAGATCGCCGCCTCCGGCGCGCTGGCCGACCTCGAGCAGTTCGACGTCTCCACCGACGGCTACGCCGAGGGGATCGTCCAGGCGAGCACCTACGACGGCAAGCTCTACGGCCTGCAGCCGATCACCAACTCGATCGCGCTCTTCTACAACAAGCAGCTGCTCGCCGACGCCGGCATCCAGCCCCCGACCACCTGGGACGAGCTGAAGACCGCCTCCGCCGCGCTCACCAAGGACGGCAAGTACGGCCTGGCGCTGTCGGCGATCAACACCTACGAGGGCACCTGGCAGTTCCTGCCCTTCTTCTGGTCCGCCGGTGGCGACGAGAAGGACATCAACACCCCCGAGGCCGCCCAGGCGCTGCAGCTGTGGGTGGACATGTTCCAGGCCGGCTCCATCTCGCAGTCCGCGGTGAACTGGACCCAGGCCGACGTCAACGACCAGTTCAAGGCCGGCAACGCCGCGATGATGGTCAACGGCCCCTGGCAGTTCCCGAGCCTGGCCGAGAGCGGCGTCGACTACGGCGTCGTCCCGATCCCGGCGCCCACCGCCGGCGCCCCCACCGTCTCCCCGCTGGGCGGCGAGACCTGGACCGTCCCCGAGACCGGCAACCCCGACAAGCAGGCCAAGGCCGCCGAGATCATCAAGTGCATCAACTCCGACGACAACCAGCTGCTGCTGGCGGAGGAGAACAACACGGTCCCGACCAAGACGGCCATCGCCGAGCAGTACGGCGCGACCAACCCCGCCGTCAAGGGCTTCGCCGACCTGGTGCCGGACCTGCGCGCCCGCACCGGCGAGCTGGGCGAGGAGTGGCCCGCGGCCGCCACGAAGATCTACACGGCGGTGCAGGAGGCCCTGGTCGGCGGCAAGAGCCCCGAGCAGGCCCTGGCCGACGCGCAGAACGGCTGAGCGGCAGGCCGATGAGCACTCGAGCAGACGCGGGCACGCTCGCGTCCGCGAGCGACGCGGCTGCTCGGCAGCCCCGGGACGGCGTCCAGCCGCCGTCCCGGGGCGGCCGGCCCGCCCGGTCGTCCGCCCGCACCAAGGCCCGCATCGCCGAGCTGGCCTTCCTCGTCCCCGCCCTGGTCTACCTGGTCCTGTTCTTCGGCTATCCCGTGGTCAAGAACCTGCTCATGGGGTTCCAGGAGTACACGACCAAGACCTTCTTCACCGGTGAGGCGCCCTTCGTCGGCCTGGACAACTACACCGCCGTCCTGGGCTCCTCGCTGTTCGACAAGGCGCTGCTCAACACGGTGCTGTTCACCGCCGGGTCGATCCTCGGCCAGTTCGTCATCGGCCTGGCCATCGCGGTGTTCTTCCGGCGCTCCTTCCCCCTCAACAACGTCCTGCGCGCGCTGCTGCTGCTGCCGTGGCTCGTGCCGCTGATCGCCTCCGCGGCGGTGTGGCGCTGGATCCTCGACACCGACTACGGCGCGCTGAACCGCGCGCTGCAGCTGCTGCCGTTCATCGACGGCAACCCCGCCTGGCTGACCAGCACCTCCCTGGCGCTCATCGCCGTCATCGGCGTGAACATCTGGCTGGGCATCCCCTTCAACGCCACGATCCTGTACGGCGGCCTGCAGGAGATCCCCGAGGAGCTCTACGAGGCCGGTGCCCTGGACGGCGCCACCGGCTGGCGGGCCTTCCGCCACATCACCTGGCCGCTGCTGCGACCGGTGGTCACCGTGGTGCTCGTGCTCGGCGTCGTCTACACGCTGAAGGTGCTCGACATCATCCTGGGCCTGACCAACGGCGGGCCCGCCAACTCCACCCAGACCATCGCGACCCTCAGCTACGTGCGCTCCTTCAAGGAGTTCGACTTCGGCCAGGGCGCAGCCCTCGGCAACGTGCTGGTGCTGCTGTCCCTGCTGTTCGCCGTGGTCTACCTGCGCCTGAACCGGAAGGCGGTCGACGAGTGAGCGCCGTGCCCGTGTCCACCACCGTCGTCGACAGCGACGCCGGTGCCCCCGTCAGCAGCTCCGGCAAGCCGGCGGCCCACCGGTGGATCTCCACCGCGGTCGGCGTGGTGATCATCGCCTTCATGCTGTTCCCGCTGTACTGGATGGTCAACGTGTCCCTCCAGAGCGGCGGCGGGGCGGTGGCCACGCCGTGGTTCCCCGCGGCCCCCTCCCTCGACGGGTACGTGCAGGCCTTCAACGACCAGGGCCGCAACCTCGTCACCTCCCTGGTGGTGAGCCTGGGCTCCGTCGTCCTCAGCCTGCTCATCGCGGCGCCGGCGGCGTACGCCCTGGCCCAGTTCCGGATCCGGTGGGCGACCTGGGTGCTCTTCGGCGTCCTGATCACGCAGATGATCCCGGGCATCGTCGTGGCCAACGCCCTCTACAGCGCCTTCAGCGACATCGGGCTGCTCAACTCCCTGCCCGGGCTGATCCTCGCCGACTCGACCGCGGGCGTCCCGTTCGCGATCATCGTCATGCGGGCCTTCATGGGCAGCATCCCCCCCTCCATCGTCGAGGCCGCGCGCGTCGACGGCGCGGGGCAGCTGCGGGCCTTCGTGTCCGTGGTGCTGCCCATGAGCCGCAACGCGCTCATCACCGCCGGGCTGTTCACGTTCCTCTTCGCCTGGGGCGACTTCCTGTTCGCCCTGACCCTGACGACGACGGAGGACGTGCGCCCGGTCACCCTGGGCCTCTACCAGTACATCGGCACGTACGTCAGCGACTGGTCGCCGATCATGGCCACCGCCGTCCTGTCGTCGCTGCCCGCCATCGTCCTGCTCCTGGTCGCCCAGCGGTACGTCGCCGCCGGTGTGACCGGGGGAGCCGTCAAGTGACCAGCACAGGGAGCTCCTCTTCCATGACCGACATGACCACCGGTGACCACGGCGAGGAGGGCGGCCGTCGCTTCGCCGTCACCGGCCCCGACCGCGGCGCCGACTCGAGCGTCGCCGCCACCGGCCGCGCCATCCGCGTGACCGTGTGGGGCGAGAACGTCCACGAGCGCAACGAGCCCGAGGTGGCCGAGCGCTACCCCACCGGCATGCACGGCGCCGTCGCCGAGGGGATCGAGGAGCTGCTGGGGGAGCGGGCCGTGGTCCGCACCGCCACCCTCGACGCCGACGCCGACCACGGCCTGTCCGAGGAGGTCCTGCGTGAGACCGACGTGCTCACCTGGTGGGGGCACGCCGCCCACGACCAGGTCAGCGACGAGGTCGTCGAGCGCGTGCACCGCCACGTGCTCGACGGCATGGGCCTGATCGTGCTGCACTCCGGCCACTGGTCGAAGATCTTCACCAAGCTCATGGGCACCACCTGCACGCTGCGGTGGCGCTCCGAGCACGACCGCGAGCTGGTGTGGACCGTCGACCCGACCCACCCCATCGCGCAGGGGGTCCCGCACCCGATGGTCATCGACGAGGACGAGATGTACGGCGAGTTCTTCGACGTGCCCGCCCCCGACGAGCTGGTCTTCCTCTCCACCTTCTCCGGCGGCGAGGTGTTCCGCTCCGGCATGACCTACAAGCGCGGCCACGGGAGGGTCTTCTACTTCCGCCCCGGTGACCAGGACTACCCCACGTACTTCCACGCGGGTGTCCGCAGGGTCATCGCCAACGCGGTGGAGTGGGCCGTCACGCTGCGCCCGCGCCGCGAGACGCCGGTGCTCCTGCGCCACGACACCGAGGACTTCTACCGAGGCTTCGACTACACCGGTGCGCTCGACCCGTCTGCCAGGGTGGGCTCGTGATCGGGACGGGTTCCACCGGGCGCTCGGACGCCCTGAAGGTCGTGCAGGTCGGCGCGGGCGCCATGGGCGGCGCCTGGCTGTCGATGGTCGCCGAGTCGGCCGACGTCGAGCTGGTCGGCCTGGTCGACCTCGACCTCGACGCCGCGCGCCGCCAGCTCGCCGAGCGCGGGCACGCCGACGTCGCCGTGGGCACCGACGCGGTGGCCCTGGCCGAGCAGACCGGCGCCACGGCCGTCCTGGACATCACCGTGCCCGGCGCGCACCACCCCGTTACCACGGCGGCGCTGTTCGCGGGGCTGCCCGTGCTGGGGGAGAAGCCGTGCGCGGCCACCCTCGCGCAGTCCCTGTCGCTGGTGGCGGCCGCCGAGGTCACCGACCAGCTGTTCATGGTCAGCCAGTCGCGCCGGTGGAACCCCCAGCTGTGGGCCTACCGCGACCTGCTGCGCGGCCTCGGCGCCGTCGGCCTGCTCCAGACCGACTTCTTCAAGGCCCCGCACTTCGGCGGGTTCCGCGACGAGATGGCGCACCCGCTGCTGGTCGACATGGCCATCCACCAGTTCGACATGGCGCGCTTCCTCCTGGGCACCGAGCCCGTCTCGGTGAGCTGCGAGGAGTGGAACCCCTCCTGGAGCTGGTACGCCGGAGACGCCTCGGCCACCGCGGTCTTCGAGTTCACCGGGGGTGCCCGCTACGTCTTCAACGGCTCCTGGTGCGCCCCGGGCGCGGAGACCTCGTGGAACGGCGCCTGGCGCGCCGGTGCCGAGAAGGGCAGCGCGCTCTGGGACGGCGACCACGAGCCGACGGTCGACGTCGCGGACTCCGGCGCCTCGGCACCCGAGCCCGGCGAGCGTCTCCCGCACGACGGCATCGCCGGCGCGCTGGCGGTCTTCGTCGACGCCCTGCGCACCGGCACCGCGCCCCAGAGCGAGGTGCACGAGAACGTGCTCAGCCTCGCCATGGTCGAGGCCGCCGTGGAGTCGGCCGCCTCGGGAACCCGCGTCGCCCTCGACGACGTGCTCACCCGCGCCTGGGAGCAGGCCGTGGCCGAGGAGCGGCGCGACGACGTCCGCGAGGCCCTGCGCGGCTGGACCTCCGTGCGGGACGCCCTCACCCGCTGACCCACCCCTGACGACCGAGGAGCTCCGCGCCGAGAGATCGGGCGCGGAGCTCCTCGGCCGTCGGGCAGGGTGTCAGCGCGTGAGGCGCCGGCGCCGCTCCTGCGCCGACAGGCCCAGGACCCCGGCGAGGAGCGCCCCGCCGACCAGCAGCGGTGCGAGCACGGCCGCGACGTCGCCGGCGGTCTGCGCGGAGGTCGGCGAGGCGGCGGTGACGGCCGTCGCCGCCGCCCGCAGGTCGGCCTCGGCCTCGACGACGGCGGCGTCGTCAGCGGGCAGCGCCGGCAGGGGAGCGCCCTGCGCCAGCTGACCGCTCGCCCCGAGGTCGGGGACGGTGACCGCAGCGGACAGCGGCACGACGGAGGCCCGGGCCACCGCCTGCTCCAGCGTGGGCCGGGGGGTGGGACGAGCGGCCGCACGCACCGGTGCGGGCACCGCCGTCACGGGGATCGCGGCCGGCGGGGTCGTCGAGGGCGCCGGGACGACGGGGACAACGACCGCGGGCTGCGTGGGCGTGACCTCGGGCACGGCGGCCGTGGGCGTGACGGCGGGGGGCTCCGGCGCGGTCGGTGCGGTCGTCGGTGCGGTCGTGGGTGCGGTGGTGGGCTCCGGTGCGGTGCTGGGCTCCGGCGCGGTGGTGGGCTCCGGCGCCGAGGTGGGGCGGGTCGTCGGAGCGGTCGTGGGAGCGGTCGTCGGCGCGGTGGTGGGCTCCGGCGCCGAGGTGGGGCGGGGCGCGGGCGCCGGCGTCGACGGCTCCGAGGTGCCCTCGCCCTCGGACCCCGGGGCGCCGAAGGCCTGGGCGCGCGTCGTCGTGGGCGTGTCGGAGGCGGTGCCGGTGGGGGCGCCGAAGGACGCGGCCTCCGACGGGGTCGTGGCCGCGGAGGCTGCGCCCGGGGCCAGCACCACCCCGGCGGCGACCAGGACCGCGACGCCGAGACCCCGCACACCCGCCGCCGTCCGCGCGTGCGGGCCGCTCATCGACTGGCAGTGCTCCACGGTCTTTCCCCTCGTCCGGTGCGGGGCGCAGCTCACCAGCTCCGCTCCTGCGCCCCATGGTCGCTCGCCGCGCCTGCGGACGGAAGTCCGACGGCGGCTCGTGATGTCCTCGTGATGGTCGCGCGGGGTGCCGGGCCCGCGGGAGTCCGCCGTCGGCGGGTCAGCGCAGCGCTCGGCGACCGCGGGTGCGTCCCGTGGCGACCCGCACCCGCTGGCGCCGGGCGCCCTCCCAGGCCGTCCCGACGAGCGCGAGCGCGGCACCGGCCATCGCCGTGAGGAGGAGCGCGTCGTTCGAGGACCCCGCGGACGACGAGACGAGCGCGCTGCTCGTCTGCACCGGGGCCTGCGCCGCGAGGTCACCCGCGCGGCTGGCCTGGGCGAGGCTGTCGCCGAGCTGGCTGGCGTCCTGCGCCGACGCGGCGCCGGGCACCTCGGCCGACAGCAGCTGGACGCCGCTGGTGCTCGACGTCGCGGGGGGCGTCGCGGGCGTCGTCGTGGTGCCGGCGGCCGGGGCGCTGCTCGACGAGGAGCCGGTGACCCCGGTCTGCGCCGGGGACGCCGCGTTCGGGAGCGGAGCGCCTCCGGTCGAGGCGCCTCCGGCCGGCGGGACGGCCGTCGCGCCCCCTCCCGACACGGTGAGTAGCGAGCTGGTCGTGGTGGGCCCCGAGGTGGACGGCGCGGCCGGAGCAGTGAACGCCCAGGTGGGAGGTGCGGCTGGGGGCTGGGACGAGGTCCAGGCCGGTGACGGGCCCCGCCAGGGCGTGCTGCTCGACGGTGCGGGCGGGGTGGTCTCACGGCCGGGAGGGCTCGACGACGGGGCACCTCCCGAGCCCTCGGACCCGGGGGAGGGCTGCGACGTCGTCGGGACCGGCTGGGAGGTCGTCGGCGCGGAGGGCTGCGACGTCGTGGGGACCGGCTGGGAGGTCGTCGGTGCGGAGGGCTGCGAAGTCGTCGGCGAGGGGGACGCCGCCGGGCTGGTGCTCGGTGGGGCGCTCGTGGGGGAGGTCGTGGGCGCGGTGGTCGTGGGCTCCGCCGTGGTCTCGGCCGGGGTGGGCTCGGGAGACCTCGTCGACGGGGGAGGCTCCTCCGCGCTCGGCGTCGTCCCGCTCGGCGTCGTCCCGCTCGACGTCGCCGGGTCCTCAGGCCGGGCGTCCGGTGAGCTGCTGGACGCGGCGCTGCTCGTCGTGGCCTCCGAGGCGCTCACCGAGGAGGTCGCCTGCGGTTCGTCGGCGTGGGCCGCGAGCGGCGCCCCGAGCACCCCGAGGGCGGCCAGCCCGACGGCTCCGAGGGCGCGGGCGCTCCGCGCCGCCGAGGGCGTCACCGGGGGCGTCCAGGGCAGGCGGTCATGGCGGTGTCCCGTCGGGGTCGTCGTCGGCGCAGACCCGCGCCGCGGGGGCGCCGCAGGGGGGCGGCGCCCGCTCATGCTGCCCGATGCGTCCCGGTTCGTGAAGCCGGGGACGGTGACGAGGTGATCACACGTCGGGGGCGCCGGACCTCGGGTCAGAACGCCGCGCGGTCGCGTCGCAGCCGCCGCAGCCACGAGGGACCCGTCAGCGCCAGCAGCAGCGCACCGCCGACCACCAGGGGTGCTCCCCAGGTGGCGGCCTCCTGCACCCAGGCGACCGGCTCCGCGGCCGTGGGCACCACCGGCGCCGTGGGCGGCGCCGCGACCGGCACGGGGGCCGCGCCCAGGAGGAGCGCCCCGGGACCGTCGGCCCCGCCAGCTCCACCGGCGAGGTCCGGGTCGGTGGCGACCAGGAGGGTCGCTGTCGGCGCGGGGGTGGGAACCCCCGTGGACCCGGTCAGCGCGGCCACGGTCACGGACACCGGCGAGACCGCTGCCGCTCGCGCGGTCCGCGGGCTGCGGAGCGCCGCGGTGCGCCGTGCGGTCGGCGCTGCGGACGCCTCGGGGCGGGGCCCGGCGGGGGAGGTCGTCGGCGCGGTCGCCGCGGGACTGCTGGGTGACGGCGCGGCCGTCGGTGCCGCCGTCGGCAGGGCGCCCGACGAGGGGGACGCCCCTGCCGTCGGGCACGGGGGCGCCGCGGCCGTCGTGCCCGGGGTGGCCGTCGGGGTGGCCGTCGGGGTGGCCGTCGGGGTGGCCGTCGGGGTGGTCGTGGGCGGTGGCACCGCGTCCGCGGCGCCGGACGTGGCACCGGGGGCGCCGAACGGGCTGGGCGAGGTCGTCGGGAGGGCCGTGGGGACGCCCGTCGACGGGGCCTGCGGTGCTGGGGCCGAGGGGGCGCCCGTGGGGCAGGCCGAGGGGATGGCGGTCGGGAGCCCCGTCGGCGTGGTCGTTCCCGATGACGGGAACGCCGTCGGGAGACCCGTCGGCGTCGTGGTCGGCGTGGTGGTCGGTGTCGCCGCCGCGTCACCGGGTGACGAGGCCGGCCCGGAGGGCGTGGCCGTGGGGGTGCTGGCGGGGGCGCTCGTCGGCGCACCGGTCGCACCGGTCGCGGTGGACGCCGAGGGCGTCCCCGGGTTCCCGTCGAGGTCGCTCGCCGGAGCGGTGGTCGGAGCGCCGACCGGAGCACTGCCCGGAGCGCTGTCCGGGGAAGGCGTCGCGCCGGGGGTGGCGACCGTCGTCGTCGTCCCCGCGGCGCCGGTGGTGTCGAGGGTCTGGGCCTGGGCCGGCGGGGCCAGCAGCGCCAGACCCGCCACGACCGCCGCGAGGGCGGGGACCCCGGTGCGCCCCGCGGCGAGGGCCCGAGAGCGGCGCGTCGGCATCCCAGGCTCCACGGCTCGCTCCGCCCGGGGCGGCCGCTCCGGGACGCCGGCAGACCCGGCGTCCCACCAGCGTGCACGCCACCGGGCCCGCGGCGTGGGACCTCGGGGAACCTCCGCGTGTCGCGGCCCGCTCCGGCCGACCCGGGGTCGCCGCGTGTCAATAGGCTCGGGCCATGACCCACGTCCTGTCCGCCGTCGCCTGGCCGTACGCCAACGGCCCGCGCCACATCGGCCACGTCGCCGGTTTCGGCGTGCCCTCCGACGTCTACAGCCGGTACATGCGGATGGCCGGACACGACGTGCTGATGGTCTCCGGCACCGACGAGCACGGCACGCCGATCCTCGTCCAGGCCGAGGCGGAGGGCGTCACGCCCCAGGAGCTCGTCGACAGGAACAACCGGATCATCGTCGAGGACCTCGTCGCCCTCGGCCTGTCCTACGACCTGTTCACCCGCACCACCACGCGCAACCACTACGCCGTGGCGCAGGAGCTCTTCGCCACGGTGCACCGCAACGGGTACATGGTCGAGAAGACGACCATGGGGGCCATCTCGCCGTCGACCGGGCGCACCCTGCCCGACCGCTACATCGAGGGCACCTGCCCCATCTGCTCCTACGGCTCCGCCCGGGGCGACCAGTGCGACAACTGCGGCAACCAGCTCGACCCGGTGGACCTCGTCGAGCCGCGCTCGCGCATCAACGGCGAGACCCCGCGGTTCGTGGAGAGCCAGCACTTCTTCCTCGACCTGCCCGCGCTCGCGGAGGCGCTGGGGGAGTGGCTGCACGGGCGCGACGCCGCCGGTGCGTGGCGCCCCAACGTCCTGAAGTTCTCCCTCAACCTCCTCGACGACGTGCGCCCCCGCGCCATGACCCGCGACATCGACTGGGGCATCCCGGTGCCGCTCGACGGCTGGCGCGACCAGCCCAACAAACGGCTCTACGTCTGGTTCGACGCCGTCATCGGGTACCTGTCGGCGTCGGTGGAGTGGGCGCGCCGCTCGGGCGACCCGGAGGCGTGGCGCAGGTGGTGGTCGACGCCCGAGGCGCGGTCGGCGTACTTCATGGGCAAGGACAACATCACCTTCCACTCCCAGATCTGGCCGGCGGAGCTGCTCGGCTACGACGGGCGCGGCGCCCACGGCGGATCGCCCGGGGAGTACGGGGCGCTGGAGCTGCCCACCGAGGTCGTCAGCTCGGAGTTCCTCACCATGGAGGGCGGCAAGTTCTCCTCCTCGCGCGGCGTGGTCATCTACGTGCGCGACTTCCTCGCCCGCTACCAGCCCGACGCCCTGCGCTACTACATCGCGGTGGCCGGGCCGGAGAACCAGGACTCCGACTTCACCTGGGAGGCCTTCGTCCGGCGCACCAACGACGAGCTGGTCTCCACCTGGGGCAACCTCGTCAACCGGACCGCGTCGATGATCGCCAAGAACGTGGGCTCGATCCCGCCTGCGGGTGAGCTGACCGAGGACGACGAGGCGCTGCTCGCGGCGGTGCGCGGCGGCTTCGACACCGTGGGCCAGCTGATCCAGGGCCACCGCCAGAAGGCCGCCATCACCGAGGCGATGCGCCTGGCCGGCGAGGCCAACCGCTACCTCGCGGCGCAGGCCCCGTGGCAGCTGAAGAAGACCGACCCGGCGCGCATGGAGACGGTGCTGCACGTGGCGGCGCAGGCCGTCGTCGACCTGAACACGCTGCTGTCGCCGTTCCTGCCGCACTCCGCCACCCAGGTGCACCGCGCGCTCGGCGGCGAGGGCGAGTTCCAGCCCATGCCCGTCATCGCCGAGGTCGACGACCTCGACGGCGGCCCGGGCTACCCGGTCATCACCGGTGACTACTCGTCGGCGCCCGCCTGGGCCCCCCGCGACGTCGTTCCCGGGACGCCCGTGTCAGCGCCGTCGCCGATCTTCACCAAGCTCGACGAGTCCGTGGTCGAGGAGGAGCTGGCGCGCCTGCGCGGAGACTCCTGACCCCCGGGGCGCTGCACCTCGCGCCCCATCGACGCGCTGTTGGCCCCATCGCGAGGTGCGATGGGGCCAACAGCGCGTTCAAGGGGCGTTCCACCCCGCGACGGGGCCCCGAGGTTGTCCACAGACCGGCGGTCGCGCCCGGCAGCACCCGCTCCCGGTCCGCCACGGTGCTGTCGTGCCCCACGTCAGGACGCCGCTCCCGCCGCAGCTGCGGCACCGACCGTTCACCGTCTCGGAGGCGGTCGGCCTCGGTGTGACGCGCAAGCGCCTCCGCTCGTCGGACCTGCGCGCCCCCTTCACAGGGGTCCGTGTGAGCAGGGCGCTGGACTGGACGGTCGCCCTGCGCGCCCGGTGCGCCCTCCTGGCGGCGCCCGCCGGCGCCGTCGTCGTCGGTGACGACGCCGTGGAGGTCCACGGCCTCCCCACGCCCTTCGGGGCTCCGGCTGCGATGGACACCGACCTGGTCGTGGCGGCCCTCCGCGGATCCGCCGTTCCTCGCACCGGTGGCGTGGTGGTCCTGCCCCACCGCCTCGACCCGGCGACCCCGGTGTGGCAGGTGGGCGGGGTCAGGGTCCCCGGTGTCGAGGACGTGTGGGCACTGCGCTGCGCCGACCTCGACGACGAGAGCGGCATCGCCCTCGGTGACGGGGCGCTGCGCCGCCTCGACGGCGACCGGGCGTCGATGGTGGCCGCGGTGGAGCGGCTGCCCCTGGAGCAGCGGGCCCGGGCGACCCGGCTGCTCGGCCACGTCAGGCACCAGGTCTGCTCACCGGTGGAGACGCGGCTGCGGCTCCTGCTGCTCCGGGCCGGGGTGCCCGAGGCGAGCCACTTCGCGGCGCCGGTGCCGCGCGAGGGCCGCGCGGAGGTGTGGCCGGACCTGCAGTGGGAGTCGGTGCGCGTCGCCGTCGAGGTCGATGGCCCCCACCACGCGCAGGACGCGCAGCGCGAGCGGGACGTCCGGCGCGACCGCCGGACCCGGCACCAGGGGTGGACCCAGGTGAAGGTCTCCTCCCGCGAGGTCATGCAGCAGCCGGGTGACGTGGTCCGGTGGATCAGCGCCGAGCTGCGCCAGGCCGGTCTGCGCTGGTGAAGACCCTTGGTGCCGCTCGTGGCCCCATCACCGCTCAGGTGGCCCCATCAGGCCTCGTGATGGGGCCGACCGAGCGTGGATGGGGCCACCAGGGCCTCGATGGGGCCGATCGCGCAGCCGGTGTGAACGGGACCAGCCCGGCGGGCCGCGGCGGGAGCCTTCGGGCGTGCCCTGGCAGGCTGGCCGTGTGGCTGACGTGCAGGAGAGCGGTGCCGGGCGGGCGCCGGAGGGGTACCCGCCGCTGCCGGAGCCGCTGGCGCTGGGAGCGGGCGGGCTGGGCGTCGTCGACGACCACACCCACCTCGACCACCTGGAGGACGACGTCGTCGACGCGCTCCTGGCGGCCGCTGCCGCGGCGGGCGTCCCGCGGGCGGTGCAGGTCGGCTGCGACGCGGCGGGCCGCGCGTGGACCGACCGGGCGGTGCGGCGCTGGCCGCAGCTGCTCGGCGGTGTGGCCGTGCACCCCAACGAGGCGCCCGAGCTGGCGCGGCGGGGGCAGCTCGACGCGGCCCTCGCCGAGGTGGAGCGGCTGGTCACCACCAACGACCGGATCCGGGTGGTCGGGGAGACCGGGCTCGACTCCTTCCGCACCGACTGGAGCGACCCGGCTGCCAAGCGGGCGCAGCTCGACTCCTTCGCCGCCCACGTCGACATCGCGAAGCGCAGCGGGAGCACGCTCCAGATCCACGACCGCGACGCCCACGACGACGTCGTCGACCTCCTCCTGGCGGAGGGGGCGCCGGAGCGGACGGTCTTCCACTGCTTCTCCGGCGGCCCCGAGCTGGCGCGCACGTGCGCGGAGCACGGCTGGTACCTCAGCGTCGCGGGGACGGTGACGTTCAAGAACAGCCACGCCCTGCGCGAGGCGGTCGCCGCGGTCCCCGTGGAGCTGCTCCAGGTGGAGACCGACGCCCCGTACCTGACGCCCGTGCCCTTCCGCGGGCGCACCAACGCGAGCCACCTCATCCCCCTGACCGTCCGAGCGGTCGCGGAGGTGGTGCGACACGACGAAACACACCTGGCCGAAATCCTGAGCCGGAGCAGTGACCTTCTCTACGGTGAGTGGTGATGTCCACACCGACCGTCACCCTTCCCCCCGGGTGCGCCCCTGAAGGGGCGTGGGAAGGTAAAGAGTCCTTCAACCTTCCTCGGCAGCGACGCCGGAGGTTGGACGTTTCGGACGGTTCCGCCTACCGTCCGGAGTCGACAGCCGGGATGGGACACCTCCCGGACGACGACTCCAGCACCGAGCACGCCCCGCTTCCCAGCCACCACGGGCGCCGCCGAGCTGAGCCGCCGGCGCGCGCACCCCGCCGCCCGGCTGCCGCCCGTGAGCGCCGTCCGGTTCCTCTGCCCGGGGACACCGAAGCTAGGGACCTCGTGCGCCTCACCCCCTCCGGCCGCGTCACCCGCATCGCGGGCCAGGCCGTCATCGTCACCGCCCTCGTCGCCGGCACCGCCGCCTGGGCCCACAACGACACGACGGTCCACCTCGACGTCGACGGGCAGACCGAGCAGGTCCGCATGTTCGGCACGACCGTCGACGCGGCCCTGGCCGCCGCGGACGTCGAGCTCGGCGACAAGGACCAGCTCTCCCTCCCCGAGCACTCGAAGGTCAGCGACGGCGACACGATCGTCGTGCGCCACGCCCGTCCGATCACCCTGACCGTCGACGGCCAGACGCAGACGCGCTGGACCACCGCCCTGACCGTCGGCGACGCGCTCGCCGACCTCGACGTCCGCGCCGAGGGCGCAGCGGTGTCCGCCTCCCGCTCCGCGCCGCTCGGCCGCGACGGCATGGCCCTCACGGTCACCACGCCCAAGAAGGTCGACGTCACCGTCGACGGCGGCGTCTTCCCGGTCACGAGCACCAGCGCCACCTACGCCGAGGTCCTCCAGGCCGCCGGGGTCACCCTGGGCGCCGACGACACCACCTCCGTGCCGCTCGACAGCGCCGTGACCGACGGCTCGGCCGTGCAGGTCGTGCGCATCGTGAAGAGCACGGTCACCGAGGACTCCGACATCCCCTTCGAGACGCAGAGCAGCGACTCCGCGGACCTCTTCAAGGGCGAGACCGAGGTCACGACCAAGGGCGTCGTGGGCACGAAGCAGACGACCTTCGAGGTCGTCACCGCTGACGGCCAGCAGACCTCGAAGACCGAGGTCGGCTCGACGGTGACGGCGCAGCCCGTGACCCAGGTGCAGCTCAAGGGCACCAAGGAGAGGCCCGCCGCGGCCGCCGCCCCCTCGGTGGCCGGCGGCTCGGTGTGGGACGCGATCGCCAAGTGCGAGTCCGGCGGCAACTGGTCGATCAACACCGGCAACGGCTACTACGGCGGCCTGCAGTTCTCCGCCAGCACCTGGCGCGCCTACGGCGGCGCCGGCTCGGCGAGCAACGCCTCCCGCGA
>Ga0325403_1001363_pt1 | contig 20174 bp, 13 predicted proteins | sample PopdelMetagenome_19_FD_205665 | JGI IMG/M metagenome (GOLD analysis project Ga0325403, IMG submission 205665) | Populus deltoides microbial communities from Bellville, Georgia, United States - Xylem-PdKOR-R4 | ecosystem: Host-associated > Plants > Phyllosphere > Stem > Wood/Secondary xylem... | reverse complement strand
GATTGAAAACAAGAATTGAATTATACGAGATTTTATGTTTTGTTGTTTCTCATGTAAAACGTTAGCATCATTTAAAATAATAATTTTTTTCAGCTATAAATAAAGAAAAACCAGAATATATTTCTTCAAAACAGTATGTGTATTTCAAACTAAATAAGCATGTAGTAATTTGTTTATAGTATCATATATATTGGGTTAGTTTATATATATTTTAATTAATCTTATATATTTTAAAGTTAATAACTATATAATTAAACAGTATTATATTTCAAACTAAATAAAAAATATTATTCATAAATCACAATAGAAAAATAAAGCCTTATAATAATTTTGAACTTTTGATTTTTTATTTGTCCAATTATAAAAATAAATCACAAGTATGATCCAAATAAATCATAAATAAGATCAATCAACAAAAAATTTGTTTGAGTTTTTGTTGCATGTTAATGTATTACATATAATAATGTTATTTTTAAAAGTATTTTTTTATTAAAAATATATTAAAATAATAATTTTTATATTTTTTATTTTTAATATTAACACATTAAATTTTAAAAAAAAATACTAAAATAATATTAATTTAATATATATTTTTAGCCAAAAAAACAAACAAGCATGTGTTGCTTGTTTTGCTTAAGAAAAGAGGTGTTAGGTGGGTGTACGGTAGATATGTGCTTTCTAATTTTCAAATCCAACATTTTGACATAATAATTAATATATATGACTTTCATTAATTCTTCCGTGGTCCCGCGGTGCGGTTATGTATAAAAAAATCCATCCATTTGACTTCCATATTGACCATCTTTGAAATAAAATGTAATATGATTTTTTTAATCACTTAAAGAGTATGAGTTTAATAAGATTATCAAACCTAACACCCTGGTTTTATATAAAATTATATTTTATTTTTATTAATATAAATATGCACCTTGATTAATAAAAAAACCCTAAAATTAATAAATATATAAAAGTTCAGTTAACATTACATTAATAATCAAATAAAATTATGTTTTTTAATTATGTTGATACTGGGCAACAAAATATCCCTATTAATTTCCAGCGAAGCTTTAAACAATACCGTGTTGTAAAGCCAGAAATGTTCATTTGTAAATTGAAAAGCTGTCAAATCATTCATTCTAGACACAGGTGGTATTTTCATTGGATAATGACTGAACAACTTTTTTTTTACAATATTATATATTATTACAATTATAATCATAAAATATACTAAATCAATTAGATAAATCATTGTAGCAATTCATCTCACCACAAGATTTTTTTAATTTTGTTCTCAATATCTTTTTTTCAATTACAGCCTTCTCTAAGTCCAAATTAATGACTAATTTTTATAAAATTGTTTAGAAAAGAAAAAATTCAACAAAAAATGACCAGAATGTAAATCAATGAAAAATCCCATGGTTAATTTTAAATTCACTATAAAAGATTATGTTTGGTGCACCTACTTTCCTTTTTTTTTTATAGCCCCTTTAGTTTTTATCTAATTTTAGTCCAAAAATTTATTTTCTTAACATTTCAATCTTCGAGTTTGAGATAAGAGAGAAAAGGTTTCCAGTTTGCCACAATACAGAGACAAAAATGATTGATTTTATTGTCAACAACTTTCATTAAACAAAAAAAAGTTTAATGATAATAATTTTTTTCTATAAACATGCTTGAAAAAGTAATTTGATTCCATTTAGACTTTTTAATTTGATTGATTTTTGTGTCTTTTAAGTAATTTTAAGGTTATTAAATGGTTTGTGATAGTTTATTATGATATTTTTTTAGGTGTTTTCAAATAGAAAATTACTTAAAATTGAGTTTTTAAAATTCAAACACTTGGACCTTGAGTCATCACATTGACTCTATAACGTAACAATAGGTGACATATCACTTGCTACTATAGGCAACCTATCACCTATTTTTTAAAAAAAAATAATAAAAAAGAAACGGGATGACCCGTTATTTACTTATAAGAAAAAAAAACCAAATGCAAGTTTGGGTTTTTTAATTAAACTCAAATAAGCCCATGTGCTTTTTAATTAAGGCCAAACACAAAAGTGTGGTCTAGCAGACCAATGTGTTTGGGCTCTTTTTAAAGGATCAAGCATATTAGGCTACTCAATGTTGAATGTATAGTTTTTTTTTATTAATTTAAATTTAATTGTTTTAAATAATTTATTTAAAATATTAATAATTTGTTAAAGTGATAGAGTGTATTTAGATATTATTTTATTAAATGTCATTTGATTTTCTTTTAAAAAGATTGGAGCAAGTTTTTTATTTATATTAGCAAGTTTTTTACATCACTTCATTTTTTTTAATTTTATCTTGTTATTTTTTTTATAGCATATATTTTTATTATCATATAATTAAATAAAAATTATTTCATAAAAAATGATGTTATTAAGCCAATCAGGTCCATAACCCGAGTTGCATATTTAATGGATTAGCTCGGGGCTTGGGTTGATTAAAGATGACGTCGTCTTAATATTTGAAAAACATTACTTTGTATACATTAATTTTTTAGTGCATAATTTTATTTTTATTTTTTTGGCAAAGAAAAAAAATATGAGCAACACTTACATACATTTTTACATTTAAAAATAATTTTAATCCGACCCGCAACAAAGCACAAATAGTTATCTAAATAATGGACTAATATCATTACAAGAGGTAGTCTCTCTCATAGTTTTTTAAGTTCAATCTTAAAATTAATATTCAATAAAAAAAGTATTTTTTTTTATAAATATAGAATATCAATATAAAAGGTAGTGTGTTTTTATAATCATTTCACAAATAAATTTAGTCTATACAAAAGCTAACGAAAAAAACAAACATTGCTTGTTATGAAATAAAAAAAATCAATAATTATTTTATAAATAACTTAAAGAATTAGGTAATTCACAGTAGCCCACCTTAATAATTACTTGAATTGTATTATTCAATCAACAATTTTTTCATTTCAATCATCAAATTTTTATTCTTTGCAATTTTATCTTCTCAAATTATATAAGCATGATTTTTTTTATATACATACATTTCTTTTAATTTACATTGTCTTTAACGTGTCCTGCTTTGAAGAATGTTCAAGATTAATTAAGTATTGATTTTGTGAAATTAAAATTTAATTGGGCTTGAAGATAAAATTAAAAGAATGAGGATCAACTTTATATATATATAAAAAACAACAAAACATGACTCATTTAGATTTTGACGGTAAAAACTACAAGTTGACACTTGAAATTTTATTTTTTTTCTATCATTCGGTTTCTAATATTTGAGCAATTCATGTTTCGGTACCAAATTTCATTTTATTTTCATTTTCAATCTCTCTATTTTGATATATAAGAGAGAAATTTATCGAAAAATATTGAGGAGAAAGAAAATACTTCAATGATTACATTTTGTCCACCAAAAAATTGATTTTTATGTTAAAACTTCTCAAGAGGAGTTCAACGGAGGAGATGTTTTCCTATAACCATGTCGGAAAAGGTAGATTGAGGTCCGTTAAATATTTTTATTTGTTAATGTTTTTAAGCATTTTAATGGTATTTCAGGGGTTGAGAATGAGTTTATCAGTCTTTAGGTGTTTTTAGGGAAAACAAGTCAGAAAATAGGTTTTGGGGATTCAAAAGCTTGGACCTTGATTTTTCAGTCATTGGAGGTGACTGGAAACAGTCTAGTAAGCAACAAGTTGTCTACCATAACAAGCGACCAATCATTAGTTAGGAGGAAAAAAATGGAGCGTGTCGTCTGCTTCTTAAAAACTAAAACTAGCTTAGTGCATGGATCTGCGCTCTTTGATGGTTTGTTAGGCGAATGGGTTGACATGTTAAACCTGATAATGCCTAACCTCTCTTTTTTTTTCATTAACTTCTTTATATTTAAATATTTATTAAAACTCTCTCTTTTATTTTTTTTAAATTGTTTGGTTTATCACTTTTTTAAATAGTGAATGATCTTTTATTTTTTAAAAAAAAAACTCGTAATGCTTCAAAAAGACTATTACAATTTATTTGCAATGTTTTTTCTTTTATATTTTATGTAAATGAATTTTATTTGCATAGTGCATTTATGAAACACAAAAATTGTTTGTTATTAGAAATGAGAATTGATCTCTAATATAAAATAAATGAAAATATTTAAAATAAAAAGAATAACTAGAGTAAAATATTTATTTTTGCATCTATCTTTTGTTTTTACTAAAAAAAATAGTTTTTTTGTTATTTAATTATTATTAATATATATATATATATATATATATATATTAACTTATTTTATTAAACATAAAAAAATCATCTTCTCATCTCTTAATAAAAAAAATTGAATACTTAAAAACAATTCAATTACATACACTTTCTTGTATTAAAAGTTCAATTGAAATACCACTCGCAACATAATACCAGTAGAGGGCTAATGTTATTTATTATGATTCACATTGTTGGGGTCAAAAGGCCGAGAAGATTGACTGGAGTCATTGCCTAGCAGGTAGTGGGGGCCGTGTTAGTTAACAGGCTTGTCAAGTTAGATTTATAAAGTTAGACCACCGATGTAAGTGGTGACTACTAACTTTACTTCTCTTTTACTTTCTCTCATAGGATGTGTGGGTGTGGGGATGGAAATGGAAATGAAATATAATATTATATTCACCGTATTCAACCACAATCGCAATCATTACTCCTGTTTTTTTTTCCATTTTCACAATAGTTACAAAGTTTTTTTTTGTGTAAAAAGGGCTTAAAGCCCGAGCAAGATTAAATTAATCGAGGAAAAACTGACCCAATAAGGTCATAATATAAATAAAGATATAGCCTCGTAGGAGCTTCCCTAATAATAAAATCATCTCTAGAAATTAGAACTCTTGTTAACCTAAAAGTTGCTAGCCAATCTACTACTATATTTCCTTCCCTGTTACTGTGATGAATTTTGACTGTCCAATCTCTACTTAGAAATTCTTGTGCCTTTGTGACCAAAGCATATTTAGAATCCAATTTGACACCATGTTATGCGATAAGAATGACCACAACAAAGGAGTCCAACTCCAAAATAAGTTGACGAATGCTAAAAGACCAAGTGAACTCCAATCCTGTGATAACCGCCCAAAGTTTTGATTTTATATATGAATAAATTCCTATATTTATAATAAACCCCTAAATCCAAAAGCCCAAACAATATCTGATGAGACCACTCGCTTCCGTTATTACTGGATCACCATTTTGTTACAACCATCTATATTCAATTTCTTCCAATCCATTGGTGGATATTTCCACCCAATCCACTGCCTTTGTTTGCCATTCCTATCCTTGGTTACCTCTTGACTTTTAGCATTCTCAATTGCATTAATCATAACTTTAGTCGCATCTATTGAACTATTATGCACTAAATCTGCATTATAAAAATTGTTATGATTTTTGCTCTTCCATATGTACCATAATACCACCCAAAAAACTGAACTTTATTCTATTTATTCTGTGTTCTAACCTTACTTGTCAGATTCCTAAGTAGCGATAGGTGTAGCCCTTCTTCATAGAAAAATCTTTTGTCACGTGGCTTCACAAAGACCTACCAAATCTCCTTTACTATATGACAAGCCCTCGACATATGTATAGCTAACTCCACCTTTGTAGGACACTGAAAGCACCACAAATCATTAGTCAAATGCCTACTGGTTCTTTGTTCATTTGTTAATAAGCCATCCTACACGGTAAGCTAAAAAATTACCTTTACTCTTTTAGGTCCATGCCAACTCCACACGGTCTTCCATAACAGGGTCAGCTGTCTATAAAAATCCTCTACACTAACTTAAGCTTTGTATGTTGTCTTCATAGTGAATTCCTTGTTATTAGAGTGTCACTAATATATATTGTCATCCCTCATGTTAATACATGGAATGGGGAAGCATGCTAACATCATAACAAGATGAGTGGGCAAACAATGAGTAAACTCATTCTATTTCCACATCTTGTTTCTATTCATAAAGTTTGCTACTGCCTCCAGCGTTCCTCCTTTGAAATTAACTAGTTAACATGATTTATTAATGGACCATAACCATCAATCCATTCATCTGTCCAACTTAATATGGTTGCCATCACCCATGATCTATACAACACCCTCCACCACTTGATGCCAGATTTTACCAATTGCTTATTATAGAGGAGAGTCTTTGTTTCTGAATTGTATACCTTAACGCGTGTTAATATATTTACTTCTCAAAACAAAAGCCTAAAGACTATCTGATTCATTGAGTATGCCCCAACCCAGCTTTATTATGAATGCTTTATTTATAGTGTGCATGTTATGATGTCCCAATCCCCCAATTGATTTTGGTTGACAAATTATAGATTTGTCTTATCCCCTCTATGTCATCCCGAATGAAGTTGCGATACAATTTCTCAATTTCATTATAAATAGATTTTGATAATAAAACTAATTGCATGGGATACAAGGGAACAACAACAAAAACAAACTTACATAATATGATTCGTTTAGAAAACGATAAATTCTTGGCCTTCCAACTAACTAGTTTCTAATGCAAGCTCTTTATAATATAGTTATATATTTGTTTTGTGATTCTCTAATGGAGAAGCAAAACTCAAAGATATTTGTCTAAATCATTAGTAATGACAAATGCACTTTTGCAATTAAGTAGTTTAGCTAGATAACCTGAGACTCTTTCTGAGAAAAACATTCTAGTCTTGCTAACACTGACTTTTTGTCTCGAAACATCACAAAACAAATTTAAATATTCCAATACCTTTTGAAGTTTCCACTCATTAGCTTTTATGAAAAGAAGCATGTTATATGCGAAACACATGTAGGAAACATTTGGTCTTTCCTTTCAAACTCGAAAAGGTTTCCAAGCACCTTATTCCACCTCTATATGAATTAATCGGGTTAACTTTTCTATACACACACAAATATATATATGGAGATAAGGGGCCACCTTGTCTAATGCCCCTCGAAGGTCTAAACTTTTCTATATTGTAGCCATTCCACAACATACTAAGTAAAGTTGTCTTAATACACCTCATAATAACCTCAACCACAAATTATGGGAAACGTATAAGTAACAGAGTTTATTGAATGAAGTCCTATTGCAACATGTCATAAGCTTTCTCCAAGTTCACTTTAACAACCATCACACCTCCTTCTCATTTCATGTTACGCATGGAATTAATAATTTCTTGCTCAACCACAATATTGTCTACCTAAGACGAAGCTACTCTAGTTTTCAGACACTAAAGTTGGCATCACCTTATTTAATATATTCACTAGTACTTTAGTGATAATTTTAAAGTTAACATTACACAAATAAATTGGACGAAATTAACTCAAAACTTCAGGTCTTGAAACCTTGGAATTAAAATTAGAAAAGAGTGATTTACCTCAGTAATATCCCTTTTGTTATTGAACACATTTTAGACAAAACTGCACACCTTGTAAACCACTACATTCCATTGTGTCTGGTAAAAGAACGGTTAGTACCCATTTGGACCTGGTGCCTTCAAAGGCCACCACCCTCCGTACTTCCTCATCTATAATATTAGACAATAATAATTCCCTATTCATACTATTTGATACGAACCTCGTGATCATGTGGTCTCACAACCCACAATTAAGATTGAGATTTGATCTAGGAAAGTCAAAATAAGTCTGATAAGAGTGTGACACAATGAAAACCTACCCCAAGCATCAATATTATTAGAATGAAGTCAAATGACACCATGAAGCTAGTTAATCTTCGACAAGTCATATTTAGTTCGTTCAAAAACTGAAGAATACAAGAATCATTCTCACACATTAAAATTTAAAAAATTCAGAAGTATTATTCATCAATGGCTACCGAAATTTAGGTTACATGAGTTTAAATATTTTTTGAAAAATTAACCCTAATGGACTGATTTGACCCACTTACAAAATTGACTCAAAACCTTAAATTAAAAAGCCCACAACCTTATCCAAATAAGCCTTGGATCCTAGTTGAAGACAAAGTATTAATTAAGCCAAAACAAGCCTTGGGCTGATAAAATAAAATAAAGCCCATAATATTAAATCCATGTTCTACAGTGGGAAGAAGAGAAGGAAATAAAATATTACAAAACCGATTCAAAGCTTATTTATAGCTTTCCATACAGCTCATTAATCCTATAGGCTCATACTTTTGCATGAATGTACCCCTTTTCTATTAGCTCATCAACTTGCCTTTGAAACTCTTTCATCTTCTCGGGATTGCTTCTATAGGTTGGTCGGTTTGGAATTGAAATTCCGGGTATAAAATCAATCTGATGCCTTGTTCCTCTCAATGGTGGTAATCCGCTAGGATTATCGTCGGGGAACAAATCATCAAACTTTTATAGCAAAGAAATAGCAACACTAGGCACAACATGATCAAGATCGTTAGTATTAAAGTAAGCCTCTTTGTAGACAAGTAAAATTATTGGCTTGTTAGTGAAAAATACATATTTAACCTCACCCTCTCTAGCAGAAAAATTAGGTTGTTTATTTAGTTTTTCCACACAATTCTCATCACCCTTTTTGACTTTTATCTTGTTTTACCTCCACTCTCAGCTAGATTTGGATGTTTTGAGTAGTGGCCAAATGGTCTGATTTACTTGGAGTGTTGGCTGAAAATTTGTTTGTGTTTGGATGGGTGGTTGAAAGAGTTGTAGTAGTGTTTTGGGTTCTAGCTGAATTTGATGGTCTTCTCTCCTCTTGTTCCTCACCTTGATTTTCTCTCTCATAGCCTCATGCTCACCTTTTAGCTTTATTTAATCATCATACACCTATTTAGGTGTAAGAGGTACAAGAGTGATGATTTTACCATATTTTATAATGGTATACTTATTTTTAACCCCATTATGAATTGTCTTTTTATTATATTGTCATGGTCTCCTCAATAAGATGTGACTTGCTTGTATTGGTACCACATCGTACAAAACTTCATCAACATACTTCATAATAAAAAATGGAACCACAACCTGTTTAGTCACTTTCACTTCACCATTATCATTTAGTCATTGCAATCTATATGGTTTAGCATGCTTATTAATACACAAATTCAGTTTACTAACAAAGGTGGTACTACAAGTATTAACACAACTTCTACTATCTATAATTAAACTACACCCTGTTTTGTACATAGCAACACGCATAAAAGATGTTCTTCCTTTGTTGATTAGTTTTATCTTTCTTGATCTGAACTTGAAGTGTTTGTCTTATAACCATAGAATCCTCAACCGGTAATGCTAACTCCTCCCCATCATTATCCTCCAATAGTGGCATGCCTTCACAATCAAATCTATCACTTTCAGATTCAATATCACCATTATCTCTAATCATCATGATTCTCTTGTTTGGACACTCCAAAGCATAATGTCTATGTCCCTGATACCTGAAACATTTAACATCATGAGTACGTTTAGGTTGAGTTTTAAATTTACCTTTTAAAACCAGTAGGGACATCAACTTTAGCCTTTGGTGGTTCGGCTTTGGAACGAACAAATGACCTTGGTTGGACAATACCCTCTCACCTTGAATTCAACTTCCAAGATGATGAAGAACCCGAATTAAACATCGGCCAAACATGTCCCTTCCTTTTAAGTTGTCTCTCAACTTTCATAGCCATATGAACCATGTCTTTTAGCTCCATATAGTGTTGTAGCTCAACAACATTGGTAATGTTTTGATTCAACAACATTTGCCTGAATTATTGTTATCTCTATCTCTTTGTGATATTTACTACTGACTTTGAACCTTGATTCAAACCTTGTAGCTTTAGATATAAGTCTCTATAATAGAGGTTTGACATAAATTGTCTCCTCATTAAGACTTTTATCTCCCCTCAAATCTGAACAGGCCACTCCTTATTCCTCCTCCTATTGATTACAATATGATCCCACCAAATCAATGTATACTCTGTAAACTTAATGACCACCAATTTCACCTTTTTTTATTCAAAATAACTATGGTAATAAAAAATTCAATCTACCTTTTTCTCCTATACCAAATAAGTAACGAGGTCATTTTATTTTAGAAATTAGGAATTTTAAGTTTAAAGGAGTCCAAGTCCTCGTCCACATCTTCATAATTCCCCTTACCATGGAAATTCACACTCCTCCTAGCCCTATTCAGTTTAGACCTGATTCCTTGGCCAACAGATGCAAAATCAAAGTCATCTTCACCCGTATCCGTGTTTTTGTTAATAAACTCTTCAAAATCAGATCACAATCCGTACGACCCTTCAAACCATATTTTCTCAGCGATCAGCCCCACTATCCTGTTTTATATCAAATTCACCTGATCTTTCAGATCCTTGTATGTCTTAGACAAGAGCTCGAGTTGCTGGTCAATAGCTCGCAATTGGAAAAGGACGTTAGCGTTTTGTGTCGCTAATTCGTTGTTTTCAAACATTATTTGAATATATAAAATTTAGTTAGTAGCATAAAATATATCATTATACCTCTCTTTTCACTCTAATAAGCTCAATATGCCTTTTACCTCACAACTTATTTTCTTTTGATTCTTTAGGAACTGAAATCAACAAATCAAAGTCAGTAGCCTTTACAGCTCAATCCAATTATAATTCTCAAAATTAAGAATCAATAAATATATTGAAAACAAATCAAAAAAAAAACTACAATTATGATTTCACGAGTAGCAATGCAAATTCGTATGAATTGTGGACAAAACGAAGACACGAAATAAACCAAAAGAGAAAATTAGCGAAAACAATTTCTTGACTCCTAAATAAAAAAATTATAATAGAAAACAAATATTTGAATGAAAAAAATAGTAAGAATCACGTTTTGGAACTTAACACAAATCTGACCTGTTACATAATTTTTTTACGTACCAAAATTGAAAACTAGACAAACGATATTAGAATGATCTCCAATTCAATATTTAGTATTCTGAAACCAAAAAACAACAAATCTCAGTTTATAGGTTGTTCTATTATGTGTAGGTACCCAAAGCCCTTATATGATCAGTTTGCAGCAAAATTGAACCTCGAATTGAAACCTCAAGCAAACAATATCAAAATAAGTCCAAATTTAATATATGATGCAATCTTACCCCAATTAAATATAATATAAAGTTTCAATTGGTTCTAAGGTGGTTTGCTTATTTTCACTAATAGTTGTGTTTCTGCGGCAGAATTGAATCAACCTTCAAATTTTGTCTAATTTTTTTTCCTTTTCTTATGCTATTGTATTATTTAGAGAAAGTAACAAGATGAAATATAATTTTGTTTTTCTTAAATACCGCAAACACAAACAACAAGATGATGAACGACGCAAACATTGAAAAACTTAAAGGAACACTAAGAAAATGAAAATAACAGAAGGATATGACTTTGTTTCGGAGCCTAGCTCTGATACCAACTAATGCAAACCTCGTGATCACAATAGGAACCTGCCCCAAGGCACCAACACTACTGGAATGAAGCCAAATGATGCCACGAAGCTAGTTAATCTTTGATAAGTTAGATTCAATTAATTTAAGAACTAAAGACTACAAGAATCACTCTCACACGTTAAAATTGAAAAATTTAGAAGTCTTATTCATCAATGGCTGCTGAAATTTAGGTTATACGAGTTTAAATAGTTCTTGAAAAATTAACCCTAATGTATCTACCCTGGTGGACTGATTTGGCCCACTTACAAAACTGACCCCAAAACCTTAAACTAAGAAGCCCATAACTTGGTCCAAACAAACCTTAGATCATAGCTAAAAACAAAGTATTAATTAAGGTTAAACAAGCCTTGAAATGTAGCTAACAAAATAAAATAAAGTTCTTAATATTAAATCCATGTTTTGTTATAAGAAGAAGAGAAAGAAAGAAAATATTATAGAACTGATTCAAGGTTTATATATAACCTTCCATGCAGCCCATTGATCCTAGAAACTAAAGGAAAATATAGCCACCTATGTTGTTTCCAAGTTGTAGTAGGACTCTTTTGTTTCGTTTGCTGTATTTTCTCCTCACCTAACAAGAAAATAAAAAAAATAATAAATCCTAATACTTAAAATAAATAATTAATGTTCCTATACATAATAGGAAGTCCAAAACTAATTATAAATCTACAAAACATATAGAAACATCATAAACACAAGACTGGTCGAAAATTTGGAAAATTGCCAGCCTTGTTGCCGAAACCTTATGGCCCAAACAAGGTTTGATTGGGCAAATCTTGCACATGGATAAGATATACCAAGGCCTCCTATTTATACTCTAATGAACTTTTCAAATCTAACTTGGTTAAAATTGTCAAAACCAATGCATTCAATGTTTGTGTCTTAGACCGAGTCAATGGCTCATTTAGAACATGGAATGGCTCCTTGCTGGTGTTTGTGGGCTAATCCACATCTCTATCCATGCCTAGGAAAGCCGAGTAAAAACTAGTCTGAGTCTCATCCCCCTCATTTCTCATGAATAAATTACAATAAAAGTCCACTGCCATCTTCTGAAGTTTATGCTCGTCCCAAATCACTGGGTATTAGAGTCTTTCAGGCATTTAATTTTATTCTTATATCTTTTAATAAATATTTTAGTGTGAAAATATATTGTGTTTCTATCCCCAGATTTCACCCACTAACACCTAGACTTTTGAACCCACAACGTCTCCTCCTACTCCAAGATTAAATTATATTCATTTGTTAACTCTGCCTCTAACCTCATAAGGAAATGATTACCTCCTCCATTTAGCCTTTTTTGAACCCCTGCAAGCCTAGTTAAAACTCTCTCTTTGCGCTGGAAAATGTTACCAAAGATAGACCAGTTCCATTCCTTTAAGTTCATGGTCATATTATTTAGTCTATTAATTAAATCTCCCTCCTCTCTTTGTGTGTTTTTAACCAAATTAACAAACCCATGTTGTGTCTAATCTATCTCAAATCTGAATGTTCGAGTTGTTACTGGAGCAAGCTGATTATTGTCGTTGAACTCTACCAAAATAGGATGATGGTCTGATTTTATCCGGGGTAGAACTCGAATAAATAAATCTAGAAACCTGACTTTGAATAATTGGTTGTCAAAACTCTTATCCAACCATTTATAAATTTTGTTATAATCCTGTTTTTCTTGTCATCTCCAAGTGAATGTCAACCTTATACTACCTAAATCAGTAAGACCATAACTTTAAAACCAATTATTGAACCCGTTACATATTCTTATGTCCATTGGCACTCCTTTCCTCTTTTTAGAAGCCATAAGAATTTCGTTAAAGTCACTTATGACCATCCAAGACATCGAGATCGAGTCATCCATCTCTTTAATATCCTCGAAACATGCTTGCTTTAAAAGATTCATTGGGACTAGCATACATAAAGATGCACAACCACTGTGAAGTATTTCCCTCATCAAATATTATGTGAATGAGGTGTTGAGAAGACCTTAAGACTTTCACATTTATTTTAGAGTCATTCCATAATAACCAGATTCCCTTTAATCTCTTTTAAGCCACCACATGGAAGTTAGAGCCAAACTTTAATTTACCAACTATAGTGTCTATAGCCTAATCACATATACGTGTTTCTGTTAGAGCTAAAACATCAAAGGAATATGTCCTCTTGAAATTATAAATTAAGGAGTAAAACCTTTATTGGCCACCTCACGCAATTCTAAAAACACAATTTAATCATGGTAAAAGTCGTAAAGATTACACAATATAATTCCAACTTTATAGATACACAATAAAGGTTGTCTCTACACCCTCCTCATCTGACATTATAATGTCTTCTTCAGCTTAGGAGTTCCTGTTATGCTCATTTGACATAAAACTCATTTCACTATCCACCGTCTCTATAGCTTCTATATCTGGTGAGCATGTTGGATGCATATGACTAAGGTTGTCAAACTCGCGAGTTAACTCATAAAATCGTATGATTTTACGAGTTAACTTGTATATACCATGTACAATCGGGTTAGAAACTCGAAAACCAGTAAACTTGGTCAAACTTGATCAAACTCAGACCGAGTTTACAAGTTTGACAAACTCTTTAACTCTCTGTGTCCATCTCAAACTCTTCTCCATCCTCAGCCATGCACTCTGCTACAGACCCCTTGTTGCAAATTTCTTGAAAAGGAATATACACAAACATCAATTAAGAAGGAAAGATAGAAGAAAAACACCTTGGAGTTTTAGAGAAGATCATTGAAAGCAACACGGTTCCAGACTTCCAGCTATGAGAGACGACGACACATCGTGCCATGCTGCGTGCATCGAGGTTGTTCAAAACCCCCAACATCAAGTCCCTACCAAGCAGATCCAATGGGTCTTGACAAAGGGGAAAGCCTCATTCCTCTCTCATCTTCTTTCTTTTCCTTTCCCGTTCCTTTCCCATCGTCTCCATTGTTAAAGCCAATCCCTCGTCCATATCCTTACTTTGGTTCTTCTGTAATTCTTGATTGTTGGTCTGTACCATTGAAGTGGAAGAATAAAAAAAAGGAGGAATGCGAATCATATTTGTATTTTTTTTCTTTTTGGTAAAGTTTTATGTTTTCTTTGTTGTCGTGTTGTGAGATTGGGATTCCCAATCTCAGTGATTTACATTGCTTTGTGAATAAAAACATCAATTAAAAAGGAAAAACAGAAGAAAAACACTATGGATTGACTTTGTGAGTAAAGTCATAGAAATTGATCCTTAATTATTTTTTAAGTTTTAATTAATTTTTTTGAATTGTTTTAATGTATTGATATTAAAAATAAATTTTAAAAAATAAAAAAAAATTATTTTAATACATTTCAAAGTTAAAAACACTTTAAAAAATAAGATTTATCATATTATTAAACAATCGATAAACCGCACACTAGGTTATTATTTACTACTTGACTGAAATTGTTAATATATAATTAATTAAAATATTTTATTTACGATTTTACGATTCAAGTTTACGATCCGAGTTTATATTGTATATTTCGTGTCGTGTTAATAAAGTGTTTTTGACAACCTTGCATATGACTTCCTCCCTACTCTAATGTGGAATAACACTGCACTACACCACCTGGACTTGTAATAATATCATTCTCATTCATATTGCATTAATTAGGGTTATTATTGGGTTGAACCCTTTCTAATTCAACCCTTTTTATTACTTGGGTTTTAGACATTCTAGTCCTCTCCACCATTTTCTTTTTAGACATGTCTATATCTATATTTTCCCATCTCACATCTTACTCTATCTGTAGTCCAATCTTAGTTTTCTTATTACATATGTTAGTGCCTTGGTCGCCCAATCTTTTATCAAGATACACAAAATTAACCTTGTCCTGAAGCTAAGGACTCTTATTTAAAGCACACGATTCTCTTCCTAAATTATCACCCTTGTAACCTCAAATCCCATCTTATTCGTAAAATCCATAAATTCTTCTTGCAAAATATTAAACCACGATCCTCCTCTTAATTCCCTGTGCTTGGAATCCGCTCATGATTTATTTTCCATAACTCCTGTTTGATTTTTAAATCCTGAAGATTGTGGTTCCTTTGCCCCATCCCTACTTGACTTTTTGCTGGATCTTCTGCCTACTTTTCTCGCCACCATCCACTGGCCAAATTACTCCACCACCTCTAGTTTAACCACTAGTTCAACATCCTGAAACAAGCTTGCTCAATAAGCTTCCTCCTTCTACTCATCCAGTTCTAACATTTTTTTTCTACAATATGGTTGATATGGGGGCAAATCTCTTGTTTGTGTCCATATTGGCCACAACCGAAGCAGATTAGGTGAAGTCCTTTATAGGCAATTCACTTTATTCTCCTACTTAGCTTGTATTTTAAGAGTGTGGGTTTTATAAGATCTACTTCAACACATATATGTGCAAAATCCCAGTAGCTCTTATCAATATTTTTCTGTCAACCTTCAATGTTCTACTAATATGGTTCCTTATCTTCCATAGCACCAAGCTATCATAATATTCCATGGCTAGATCTGGTAAACGAACCCAAATAGCTACTTCATCAATGGTTGCTTTATACGAATCAAAGTTTGGATGCCATAGATGCTTTGTTAGGTACTGATCCGCGACCATATACAGTCCTCCAAATAGGGCAAAGTTCATGTCATCTTATTTTAAGAATTTGGCCAAGAAAAATTCATTACCTAAATCCACCAATCAAGGTCCCATGCACCTTCCATGATCCTTTCAAACATCTTAATAAGTATGTATATCCCACCTTTCTCCCCATAACCTTCATAATAAGAGTTTGTCTCTAGTTTTCACGGATTCTTTTCTTTTCCTCTTTAGATAATTTGATGACTAGACAATCATCTTCACCAAAGTCCTCATCTTCACCAAGCTAAACACTGTGGTTGTTTAATAGTTAGGGTTAGTTACATTGCAGATAGGTTAGCTAACTAATGTTAAGAAAAGATAAATATTTAGAATATAAGTTGACGTATCGTTTCAATGATCAGTTTTGATTTCCGTAGGTTGATGTTTACTTGAGACCAATGTTTTTTCTCTTGATAATTTTTTGATTTATTTAATTTACCTTGATTGTTTTATTCTATTTACCATAGCATAGCCTAAATAATTTCAACTCTCATTCCAATTTCATATCATCTAGCATAAAAATCTAAACTAAACCTTCCTTGTGGGATTGACCCCTTACTTGCTCTATACTATCTTATTTATTTAAGCTAAGGTAATTAATTTGTGTGACCACAACATCGCAACAATACACCCAGGTCTTGAAATTTCTTTATAGAGAAAAATGTATCAATGATGGAGAAATTGGTGTGTTACCATTGATTAGTCATGATGGTTGGTGGTTATTATTTCATGTCATGGTTGTTGTGACATGAGCACTATTAAGGAAATGTTGGTGATTAATAGTGTTATTGGCATAAAAAAAAATGACATTCTCTGCATAGAAAAACTTGTGTGCGCTTAAAAAAATTACATGAATGAAAAATTTATGTTCGCGACTCATGAGAATAAAAAAAATACATAAAATGGCATGCTAGGTAGGATTAGATAGACTAGATTAACACTAAATCTGGGATGGGGTTTTGGGCTGAAATTCCAACCATTTAGGCTACTTAAATGGCTGGAAAAATTCCAAACGATTGGAAAAATATTTTATTTTACGAATATATGTATTATTATTTACCCATAAGTCTTTTAAACAATTATGTTCAGAATACTTTAACTAGTGAAAATGAGAGAAGAAAATACTTATTGTATAAACATTACCTTTATTTGCATTACCGACTATGCTTGCATGAAAAATGTTACCTTTGTGGACTTTGTTAACATGAAAGTTTTTAATTCTTTATGATTATAAAAAGCATTGTGTAAGGAGATGTTGTTTCGAATGGAGATCCTGATAGATATTTTTTATAAAGTCATGGAGATTTTAATGGAGACATGAAGATCTCATCGTGGAGATGTTTCATGGACATATGTTTGCAAACTTGGAGAATTCAATGGAGATATAGAGATCTTACCATGGATATTTTCATGGAGTCATAAAGAATTTAATAGAGAACTCACCGTATAGATTTTCATGTAGAAACACTACTATTTTATTGAGAAATTTAAAAGATGAAGATACAATTCTAGAAAATAATCTAGAGATTATCTTATCTCAGGTAGCTCATCGTGGAATGTGCAAACTTGCTTCCTTTCTTATTCTGGTTGTTTTTTTTCTTGACAAATAATTGAAGATATCCTCTAGCAATCAATCTTTCTAAATTTTTTTTTCAAGGCTTGGTATTCCTTAGTGTCATGCCTATGGTCATGGCAAAAGCTTGTTAGGATTCCTAATGTTTAAACCATTTTCATGGAAATGGGTATTGCATATAATTTTTCCCCCTTAATGGCAGCCGATACCTTAGCACTTGTGGTGGTGAGAGGTGTGGTAAAAGCTTAATAAATGTTAGACGATCATGGATGTATTCCTTGATGTTTCTTTTTTATGCCCTAGTGGGGACTACTGGTGTTATGGAGATTCTATTATTTAGAAATGATGGTGTCCTTGTTTGTTGACTCTTGCTTCTTCTACTCAAATATGAGCACCCATTGTCTGTTTTATATTCAAGAGAGTCTTATTGGGGGGGGGGGTGTGATGTGGATCATCCAATGAACACCAAGTACCCATTACACGTTCCAAATAAGCTCATCACAAGGTCTAAAGTGAAGGCATTGAAAGAAGCATTGAATGGGCTGGTTGTGCAAGTTTCGGCCAAGGCTAAAATTAGGGATCCTTTAGAGCATAAAAAGGAGGCCTTAATACATTTAATCCTTGTGCAAAAGGGGCTCAATCCACCCTTATTTGGGTTATGGAGTTTTGACAACAAGGTTGCCAATTTTATATCAATTTCGGCCAACCTTGTCATGTGATGTTTTCATGTGTTTTGTGGATTCCTAATTAGTTTTGAATTTTCTATTACGTGTGAACATTAATTATTTCCTTTAAATATTAGGATGTATTATTTTTATTTCATTTCTTTGTCAAGTGAGGAGAAAACACAACAAAGAAAACAAATAAATCAAAGTTGACTTAGGAAACATATTTGGTGGCAAAGCTTCCTTGTTGTGTAAGGATAACAATTCAAAAACTTAATTGTGTTTCCTAGTATTGGAAGGATATCAAAAGGTGGCAAAGAGGATCATTAAAGGCAACATCATTTTCCTTCTAAAAGAAGGATAAATATAAGGTTAAGATTAAAATTCTATTCAAACTTTGAAAACAAAGGGGCGACAACTTCTCCTTTAGTTCCTAGGATTATTGGGCAACATTATAGGTTATAAATAAGTATCGTATAAGACTTACAATGTTTTTCTTCTTCTTATCTTCTCACGACAGATAAAGACTTAAGACTTATGAACTTTATTTTTATTTTTGTTAGTTATAGCCGAAGGCTTATTTGGACTTAATTAATACTTTGTTTTCAACTAGGATCCAATGCTTATTTAGATCAAGATTTGAACTTACCAGTAAAGGTTTCGGTTAGTTTTTGTAAGTGAGTCAATTCAGTGCACAATGATAAATTCATTAGAGTTAATTTCTTATAACTATTTAAACACATGTAAGCCTAAATTTTGGCACCCTTGATGAATAATACTTTTGAACTTTTCAGTTTTAACATGTGAGAGAAATTCTTGTATTTTTTGGTTCTTGAACGAACTAAATCTGACTTATCAAAGATTAACTGGCTTTATGGTGTCATTCGACTTCATTCCAATAGTGTTACTGCCTTGGGACAAGTTTTCATTGTGTCACACTCCTATCAAACCTCTTTCAGATTTCCAGGATCAGATCTCAATCTTGATTATGGATTGCGTGTCCATGTGATCACGAGATTTGCATCAGAGTGTATACATGTTTTCCCTTACTGAGTAATTGTAAACTCTATTCATCGAGGCTTCAATGGTAATTGGTTCGAGTAGACTTTTCATGTTTAGTATTTTCTTGTTTAATCTCTAAAGATAAGCTCTAGTGTTTTCATATTTTTATTGGTGGATGACAAAGAACTTAGTTATACTTTTTTTAGTTGGAATGCTAAAATTGTAGAGAGAAATTAGATTTTTCATGGCTGTATCCTCAATTGTTAGTATGATTGGGCTTGATCGCGAGTCCATAAGCTTTCCTACAAAAACATTTCCTGTTGAAATATAGGATCTTCTAATACTTAAGTTAGTAAATGTAAAAAGAGTGGAGTGTGTATGGAAAGAAATATACAAAATATGAATGGAAATATACAAAATATGAATGGCATGACTTTTAACTTCGTATGGTTGTGTGTTGGACTTGTATTACTAGAAATTATTGTCTTGAAATTTCTGTATGGAGAAGGTGAACGTATAATTAATGAAAAAACTAGTGTTGTCATTGACTATTCATGATAATTATTGTTTATCGTGTTAAATATGATTGTTGTGCAATGCATACTATTTATGCAAATATTGTGATGAATAGTCATTATCACAATAAAATAATGCATGCTTTACATTGAAAAATCCATGCATGCGTAGAAAAAAAAATGAAGCATAAAAATCATGTGACAACCTAAAAAATGCATAAAATAACATGCCGAACAAGATTACTCAAACCGGGTCTGTGCTGAATTTTGAGCTGGAATGACTGCCAAAACAGCTGGAAAAATACATATTTTTATAGGAAAATGTGTATTATCAATGATCACACTAAAATCTTAATTTTTGCCA
>Ga0325403_1001358_pt1 | contig 20192 bp, 14 predicted proteins | sample PopdelMetagenome_19_FD_205665 | JGI IMG/M metagenome (GOLD analysis project Ga0325403, IMG submission 205665) | Populus deltoides microbial communities from Bellville, Georgia, United States - Xylem-PdKOR-R4 | ecosystem: Host-associated > Plants > Phyllosphere > Stem > Wood/Secondary xylem... | reverse complement strand
TAGCACCCCGCTTTCAAATTCAAGGATGACCACATGAAACAAAACAAATGTGACCGTTGACTCCCTCGGCGCCCCGAAATAAAGAAATTCGAACAACCGTGTTAGTTATTTTTAACTCCGACTATCGCGTCACCCTTTAATAAACACAGAGAGACAGAAGAGGAAACGCATTTCCTTGTTAAAGAGAGCGAAGAAAATCAGATCTCAAACTGGTCACTCCTCGACACACCACGGTAACTCTCTCATTCTCTCTTATCTCATTAGATTAGATTAGATCTTTGAAGAATTTAATTAGATGTGGATCTGTTAAAAAATTGAGTTGAATGTGACAGAAGAGGAAGAATTGAGGAAAGGCGAGATGGGGCTGTCATTCACGAAATTACTTGGCCGATTGTTCTCGAAGAAAGAAATGCGAATTCTGATGGTAGGTCTTGATGCTGCTGGTAAAACCACCATTCTTTACAAGCTGAAGTTGGGAGAAATTGTCACTACTATCCCTACCATTGGTAAATTATTATTTTATTCACAAACTTTATTTTTTAAAAAAAATTAATTATTGGCTGATTTTTGTTGGATCTGTGTTTATATATGTTGTTAGGATTTAATGTGGAAACTGTGGAATATAAGAATATTAGCTTCACTGTTTGGGATGTTGGCGGTCAAGACAAGGTAATTCACATCTGTCTGATCTATTTTATTATCTTCCAATTAATATATTTTTTTTTTTGTCATTCTAGTTTGGCGTGGGTTGTATGATTTAATAGTCTTGTGTGGTCGATTGGATTGTCGTACATGATGTCGTTCTGTATGTATTGGAAAAAGTATTGACCTTCATTTTGTTAATGTAATGATCATGCTGGGATTGTGTGGATTTACCTACACTTCGTTGTAAAACCATGGTTGACGTGAATGGATTTGCTTTCTACTTTCCTGGATTTTATCTGAGTATTGTGCAAATGGCATTCTGAATAGGATGCAACGATGATGATCGATGTCTGTCATTGATGTGTGTTTTCATCCAGGGGCTTGTTGATAAATAGCCTTGCTTGCGAACACATTCGTTTTCCTCTTGGTTGGATTAGTAACTGTGTGACGTTTTTATATTTATAAAGCTCCCTTTGGGTTTCTTAGTGCATGTCTATTGGTCACCTCAACTTAAATTTTTATAACTTCGACTAATAAAATGAAGTGTTTTTATTACTCGTCTGCAAATTATTTTTTCTTTTATGCGTGATTTCAGATTCGTCCTTTGTGGAGACATTACTTCCAAAACACGCAAGGACTTATCTTTGTGGTTGACAGCAATGACCGAGATCGAGTTGGTGAGGCCAGAGACGAGCTGCACAGGATGTTGAATGAGGTGCTGAGAGTGTCTATCTTTGCTGATTTTTCACCATTTATGATTTTGCTAGGGCAGATATGTCTTCCATTTATGCTACTGGAACTAGTGAGATGATAATTTTGCATAAACCTATATGCAGTGATGTGCTAGGATTGAGGAAATAATATGACCTTTTTTTTCTGGGCAGGATGAGCTGAGGGATGCTGTGCTCCTTGTATTTGCAAATAAGCAAGATCTTCCAAATGCAATGAATGCTGCTGAGATAACTGATAAACTCGGTCTTCATTCTCTAAGACAACGCCACTGGTAAAGTTGATAGTATTCTCCCTCAGAGTCTCTCTCACTCACCCTACAAAGCATGAGAAGCACCGATATATAATAGGGAGTCTTCGTGCAGTGCTGCTCCCACTCCTTCCAGCTACAAAATGCACACTTCTTTTTTGGAGGAATACAAACTTGGAATCAAAAATTTCCTTGTTCTCCATGCTTTGTTCTTCTTCTTTTTTTAACCACCCCTCCATATCATGATTGCTCTACAAAAACATAAGCAAGCATGTAACTCTTGTTGATGTTTTTCAGGTATATCCAGAGCACATGTGCCACTTCAGGAGAAGGGCTTTATGAAGGATTGGACTGGCTTTCAAACAACATTTCTAGCAAGGTATGCCACAATAACACCTTTTTTATTCGTTGCTCTTATTAGACCTTGATTTAATCTGTGTAGTTTCCAATGGTTCGCTTTCTGCTAATTGTGGTCTTTTCAGTTATATTCTCTAACTCACGTTTTTGAAATTGCAGGCTTAGTGGACTGGAGTTTTAAATTTTCTCAACAATACGTGCTAGCATTTGATGTTGGGTTTTGTAGATGCTGCCACCATTCTTTTCTTCCTTTTCACAGGAGTTGTCTTATAAATTTATATTTCTCATTTCAGTGCTCTGGTTGTCTTTTTAAGTTACATCAGTGTGTAGACTATTGGCATTTGCATCAGAATATATTCTGAATAAGCTCCAAGTAATTGAGTTTCAATCAAGCTGATTATGATCATGAGTTTCAGTCAAGTTATGATATATATTCAGTCTCCGATATTGCAATATCATGCAGTTTTGAACATTGCCATCTGAATTTTACACCTGGCTAATCTTAGAAGACCTTTGACTTAATCAGTTATTTGAGATAAAACCATAAAAGACTTTTAATTATAAAGCATGCTTTTTTTCTAAATACAAAACTGGCTTAGATATCAAGACCTGTTTTTGTAAAGTTTCTCCGTTTAAAAAAAATATCTTTTATATGACACCATAAATTCCAATAGTTAATAAACATTATTTATTTTTTTAAGAATATAAATATATGAGATATTATCTAATTTATTTGGACGCGGCTAATATGAGAAATTCATGTCCTCACGGTAAGCACTTAAAAGAATAATTATGTTTTGTTCTTTTTACCTTTTAGTCAAAAACATAATAAACTACATCATTTTTAGTGCCATTACAATTTTGATAATATCTTTTAGTAAAAGAAAAACCTATATTTAGGTATGACTAATTTTTATTATATTTAAAAATATAAAATTAGAAAATAACAAATTATATGATCTCTACTTTCAATTACATTTAATATTACTGAGAAAACTTAAATCTAGTCTTCATGTAAGTTTCTTATTATATTTAGAGCTATAAATAATAATTATATTTTTACACCTGAATGTTTTTTTTAAAATGTTATTAAGATAGGCAGCTAGACGTGATAGCAGAGAGCCGAAAATAGAGCCTTAAAATTAGGTTTTCATTCCCAAACTTCACCACGAGAGAATCGTCCTAGAAGCTATACTGCTCCAGACAAAATTCCATTAACAGAGCAGGATTCCTACTTTACCCTCCACAAATAAACAATCGAAAAGGTACACGTGTCACACCTCAATTCTTTGAGCCAAAGCAAACGGCTCAAGAATAGGATGCCACTTGTCAGCTCCATACAATCGCATTCCCGCACTGTAACATGTTCAATATATTATATTGATGTGGTGGCTTCCTGGATATTGGCCAGCAAACGAAGCTGAACGAAACCGTTCAGGGCCTAGACCAATGACTGGGTCTTTTTAGGTTATGGCCATTGGCGAATTATACGTCAAGAGAGAGAAGGCAATATAGCAACGAGGAACCTCAATGTTTTTTCCCCAGCCACAAGGCAGAACCCCACATTCCTCTCAAACTTTCAAATTGTGCCAATTTATGATAGAAACTATTCATATTTGGGAGAATAACTTCGATTCGTGAGTACGGATTCAGAAGAGAGATCCAAAAATACGTGCGATGTTGGGTATAAGATTTTACCATAAGTAACCAATACCAAGAAGATCCCAAAAAAAGAGTCCCATATATCTTGGGCGTCTCCATCTCCACGGGCAGAACTTTTTTCTCTAGTAAGCTGAAGCAAGTTCTTGTTTTGGTTTGATTTTTGGCTGGGCACGGCAAGCAGACATCAAATGTTTGACTTATTCTCGATGCCTTGCTGATTTAGGCAAAAGATACATAAGCTAGCCTTTCCGCAAGTCTCAAGGACCCCATCACATCAGGGAGGCCCGTCCAATCCGTAGCATTTACGATGTTATTGCTGTGATGTGTCATTTGCTTGATGGCCACCTGACTTTTATTTCTCTATTTTGATAATAAATTTGATTTTCTATCCATCAAAAAAATACTTTAAAATATAATTATGAATCTCAATCATGAGTTTGGGGTTTGGGAGATGGGACAAAATTATATCAAGCAAACCAACAAAATAAGAGCGGACAACTCAAACAACTCTCGATATCACAAAATCCTACCATTGTTCTTGGAACGAGTCCATAATTCCTATTGTTGGAAGAAGCAGCTAAATTTTGGAAAGGCATCCAGGAAACTGGAGATGATCTGGGGTGGTATGCCATGCCCTTGTATGAGGACGTGGTGGAACCTCTCTATCAATGACAAAACAACCTTCTCCTCATCTGCTTCATCCAAAGAACCTGCAACCCACCATAAAAAACAGCAAACGACTCAAATTGACAGCAGAAGTTGCACAGAAACATAAATCCATGAGATGGTAAACCCAATAGATGCAACACGGAAATAACGATCCTGTCTTAACTTGTTGCAAAGGACAACCATGAAATGATGCAGAACTCCAAACGAAGTAGACAAATACAGCTAAAAGTGACTTGCTAGGTTAGATTATTTACGGGGGGATATTTTGGGAGTTCCCTTATCTTATCACTAATCGACGATCTAACAAGTTTCATTGGAGTCCAACGAAGCATCCTCTTTAGTTTTGATGTGTTGCTCTCCAAAGGATTAGAACCATTTACTAAGTAGATTATAAAACCAAGTCAGTATCTGACTATAGACAGTCAATCTAGTCAACTCGTTCCAACATCACAATCTTGTGTTGTGATTACACTTTCTATGGCCTCCAACTGCCCGGTGACAAGAATGTCCTCCAAGTAATTACACTTTCTACAGAACAATGTATAGTCAGACTTACCCAGCTCAATTTCATGCTCTTGATCTTCCACATCTCCCTCTTCAACAACCACACCATTCTCTAAGGCAGAGGCTGCTTTTGCATACCTTTCCAAAAACTCCTCTTCCGTTTCTTCAAGCTCATCCTCCTCGGAATCCTAATCAGAAAAACAAAATCAGAGCTAAACTTGCAAGTGATTTCAAGATGCAAAACAGAATAATGTACTTGAAACTAAATGGATAACAAGCATAATCCCCAGCATATAGTTCTTCCAATTTCCAGCATGATTCATCACTTTTCTATATAGTCATGAGCTACTATAAACAACTGCAAAAAATTAATCAAGTAGCTCGGGTACTCAGTGGATACAGCTTTGGAGGAAATAAAACATGGCATCATTTAGAAAACTGTTTTCATAAAGGATAATTTGGAAGTCCAACCTCATTGTCGTCGTCGTCTTCTTCTTCGTCACCATCTTCTTCAGCCTCTCCATCTTCTTCATCTTCTTCCATTTCATCCTGTACTTCTTTCAACCTTACCAATGCCTCCAGCAGTGCTTTAAAGCAGTCAATTGACAAACCAACCCCTGATTTCTGCTGTCCTAACAATCGCTCTATCACCTTGGCCAAAGTCATTGCTGAGAATCAACAACAATGCACTTTGATCTTCAGCGTACAAGATTATTCTAAATTTTCTAATCTGATGCGGCAAACTTTTATATAATCAATAGAGTTGTGTAGTCAGAAAAAAAAGCAATTGGTACTCAACTTCAGCTTCAGTCAAAAATACCCAAACCCAAAGTAACTTTTAAGAACATGTGGTGAATTTAATCAAATTTAAAAGACACAAAAATACAAAGGAGCAGCAACTTGATTTATAGATTAAAATCATGTACAATTTGTAAGGGACTAGATTTCCTTTACATTCCAGAGGAGACAAGGCCCTTCTCAAAAAAAAAAAAGGAAAGGCAGTAGTAACCTACTAACCTGTTAACTTTATCTCGGACTTTGTTGAAAAACCAGGTTCAAAAGAGCCAGTGGCCACTAAAGCAACAGCAGACACCCAAATCGTGAAACCTCCCTCTGAAGCTCTCTCTAAAATGGACTCCACGGTATCAGGATAGCACAAATAGCATGATGATATAACAAGCAACAAAGGCTTCCACAGTGAACAGGGCTTGCTTTGAATTTCTCTAAAACGAGAAAATGCAGCCTGGCTAAAAGCAGTAACCAAGGACTGCTTCACATTTTCAGTTTCAAACGAGTAGCTCGGGACATTTAGTAACATATGAACGCATGAGGAAGCCCTCCAAGTTGCAGATGGATATTGTGAGATGGCCTCGCTTACAAAAGCACCAATGCCTTCAATGATAGATTGTTGTGGCACTGGTGGAGCAGGAGGTGATGGCATCTGTCTAACAATAAAATTCTCCAGCCCATATTTACTGTGTAGAGTAACAACTTCCTTGATGCAGTCAAAGACTGACAAATCTTCCAACTCTTCCCAAGCATGCCAGTCAGCAATCAGATCAGCCCAAACCAACAATAGTTCAGATAGTTTAAGCTTTTGAATTGCATTGCTTCCAGTAACAGATAGCATAACAGATCGTAGCAAAGTCGATGAATCATCCAAGCATATTGGAGTGGGCCGCACCTCACCATCCTGATCCTTATAAAACTTCAAGTAAGAGTAAATGGACATAAGAAAAAAAAGACGAGAAAACAAATACTCATTATGAGTAGAGTTCAGCAATTGCCTGCGGAAGGTATACAAATGTGGTCATGAGCACAAAATATGAACCAGTGAACCATTCTGATGTGGACACAGAGTGAGGGAAAAACACAAGTGAAAAATAGTTGACCCAAAGCTGAACAAGGAAGCATATCATGAAATTTTGCACTCTAAAGATAAACAATAATCTATTTATGAGAAAACCTGACAAAAACCATTTCCTCCCACTAGATGTGTCCCAATAATTTATCTAAAGAAATAAGTTATTTGATAGCAGACATCTGGTGCAACTTCCTCCAAACAGCAATCTGTGTATGTGTTAACAAGAGACATTTGGTCAAGTTTCTCCCAGAACATGGAAAGAAAATGAGACTTACCACTGGATGCACGGGTGCAAGCCAAGCCTGTTCCAACAGTGCTGACAAAGATTTACCGTTCTCAGTTCGACCAGATATCCACTTTTCACTTGATTCAATCTGCTCGGTCTCTTCAGGTATGAAGTTTTCCCAAGATTGAGACATCACTGCTAATGTTGCAAAGCCTCTTTCAACCACCTATAATATACAGTATTAAGTAATAAAAGAATCATACTTCAAAACACATAATTTGAGGAACCAGTACCATTTATGACATTTTCACACTTGTAAACATCATGAGTAAAAATGATCGCATATTCTACATTGTATTTCAGGTAAAGATAAGATTAAGAGGGTATGCACTTGTAGCGACATAAATTCCTACAAATTGTGGCGCAACTAGACACTATTAATGCATTGAAACAAACGGTGCACATGCTGTGAAGCAATCTACTCTCTGGTGGGCAATGACCCGCAGTTTGTGAAGCAACTAACTGCATAACCTTGTACTCCACAAACACAGAATATTTACAGGAAGCTGTCAGTAGAATCCTTGAGCAACACCAATAAATCGAAGAAAATGAAATTTATTCATGGAAGCAACCAACTAGCAGATGGGAAAACGTTAGCAAAGCATAACAGAGAGAATGGCTTAAGTGCAGTGATCTACTCAATGCACAAATGTTGACAGTTATGAACATATTCAGGTCTCGAGGTCTCAGCTGAAGCAGGACCAGCACTCGATGATGAACTTAAATCAGTGCTATCAAATAATATAACTATGAAATTGAGTGAGAATGGCATCTTATCAGAAACTCTTTTCTTTGCTTATTTGCATTCACTCCATGTGGATGAAATATATGGAGTGATATGCCAAAAATTGGTAGGCTAAGCAGGGTCTTCATACTTTTTTCCAATTGGAAAGTAAGAAATACAATGATCAGGAAACTAATTACAACTGATAGAACAAACCACAAGAATAGCTTCAAGAATCAACACGTACTTGAGGCCATGCTTCCATCCTAGGATGTATAGACTTCGAGAGGACTCCAACTAATGATGTGATCATAAAAGGTATATGATCCATCACACTCTCATCACCAGCCTCCACCACAGAACTAAGAAGCTGAAACAATATCAAAGTCTCTTCATCTTCGACATTGATCCGACTAATCACAACTTGAAGAAGAGGTAACCAGTCAGGTGGCGGATAGTCATTCTAAGGAAAACAAATATTAAAGTGAAGTCAGAAACCAGGATCGCATACTGAATGCAATTGCACAATCAGGTGTCTTATTTGGACCTACTTCAAGAAGCTCTGCAATCGCCCCAGCTGCAGAAATTCGCACGGGATAACAAGAAGTGTGCTCATTATCCGGCATTGTCAGTGCCTTGAGCAACGAGGAATATACATCTGCATTCATCTCCTGAAAGCAAGGCATAAAGTCAAAAGGAGATATCAGATATTGCTAAACTAAAAGGTTAAAAAAACTTCACTGCTCGAGAATATTGGAACATAAGAAGAAGAAAGGGCATGCAAAATTGAGATAACAAGAACACGGGTAGATCAATGCAACTTTTGCTTTAATAAAAGTGATGGCATGAGCAAGAGTCTCACTGCTGTTAGACAGGACGCTAGCTCCCCTATAACCCAGTTTGCAGAAGCAATCAAGTATGGTGAGCTCACAGGTATCTTATAAAGTGGTAGCAGCCGAGTTTGAACCAAAGTGGTTATATATCCAGGTTTTTGCTCCCTTATAAACTGCATTTCCAATGGCAATACCAGAAAAAACAAATTAAGGACTTGTTGAAAAACATTACATTAGTCAATAATAAGTGGGTTTCCATTTCCTTACATCTTGCAGGCCACCATATGCCATCAGAACACCAAAATAACTGTCATGGTTAATACACAAACAGGATAAGAAAACATGAAAATATTAAAGAAATAAAAGAAAGTAATGCATATCTGAATGAGAGCAAGAAAATGATGAGGAATAATATTCCAACATTGATGTTCCACAGTCAGTAATATGCCATCAGAACACCAAAATAACTGCCATGGTTAATACACAAACAGGATAAGAAAACATGAGAATATGAAGGAAATAAAAGAAAGTGATGCATATCTGAATGAGAGCGAGAAAATGATGATGAATAATATTCCAGCATTGATGTTCCACATAGTCGATGTTCCACATAGTCAATGTTCACAAATGGATGTGTAATCATATCTATGAAAGACAATGTAGTGCCAACATAATCTCACTAAACCACACAAAAGACACAAGTTCAATTTACAAGTCATGCTATTACTTAGGTAGGAAAATCATCAATCAAGGAGATTCAAGTTGGAGCATGAACAACAATATCTATAAACTGTATCATGAACTCACTCATTTATAATTCTTGCTTCAGATGCATTGGTGCCAGAAGGGATGGGAAACTTAGACAAAAATGGAAGCACTAGCAACTCTCCCATAGAACAGCGCTGATTATTGCTCTTGTTCTTTTCACTTTTTTTCCGCTTGGATGAGGCTGAAGAACCATTGCTAGAAGTCCCCATGGGAGGTCCCTGCAGACATCCAAAGACAAACTTTGAAGAGTAATTTAGCCAAAAAAATATAGGTTAAAACACTTTATGAGAACCATCAAGTACATACCTTCGACGTTGAAATAACACCAAGCAAGTTCATTGCACTTTTTCTGGCCGTGAACAGATCCTCCCTCCATCCAGAAATTTCTTCCTGGACATATACTAAAAATAAGGACATAATAAAATTCAAAACAGTTAGGAAGAGAGTAAATTGTTATACATACAAGTTCAGATGGAAGGTTCTTTCGAATGTACTCTTCTACATCTTCTTCCCACTCAGAAACGTCCTACTTGTAAAGGCCACACAAAAAAATTAAGAATAGAAACCAAATCAAGTTATTACATTCAAAAAACTTCTCAAGGAAATGTAACAGTTTTTTGTTATTTCAAAAAAAACACACCTTCTCATTCAGGACCAATGCTGGTAAGATTGCAGAGTCCAATAAAAATGAAAAATGTGACGAAACTAATCTCCATCCCTGTTTCCAGGAAACTGAACTTTAGAAAAGGAATTGAATTTAAGCCAGGAATCCCAACAATAAACAAGTGATCCGTATACTGACCAGAAAGTAGTAGAATCAATGAGAACATAAAACTAACTAGAAAACAACAACAATAATAGTAAAGGCAAAATCAACTTAAATATTACTTTTCCAGAATTCAAAATGCACAAAAGAACTTACAGGGCCAGTCTCTAGGATGTTTGAAATTACATCAAAAGCTAATGAAATAATCCTCTCCGAAAGGAAATCAAGCTTCTGCATAAAGATTACCGCTTTTCAAGTTCTGATATGACCAACAAAGCAGAAATTGGATAAACACAACCTATGAAGTAACTAGAACTGAAGATGAGAATTGTAGAAACTCGTACCAAACCATCAAAAGTTTAAGGAAAAAATGGAACAATATATGGATAACTTGCAACAGTTAGGAACGAATGTACATGTGTGTTTGTGTCTGCACATATGTACATGTACAGATATGTATTTATTTGGATGCTGGGATTTAAATTTTAATAAAAGCTTGAGCATGTGCATACTATGAAATGAAGAAAAGAGAGGAATCTTAGGACCCTGTACGGTGCTTATGATGACACAAGAAAGAGAAGAGGGGGAAGGGGCAGCTGCATCAGTATAGAAGGAGAATACAAGTAATTTTTATTTCTTTCTCTTTTTCTTTTTTTTGGTGTGGGGGGTCAAGTCTTCATTAAAGCTAGAAAAACATGTTGACTTAAATGAAGATAAGGCAAGGCCTAGGCTCTTTCAGGAAGCATAATAGGAACCAAGCCTGAGGTCAAACCCACGGATTTAACAAATGATTTCCAGGATGCAGCTTAATTACAATCCCATGAAACATGTTGCACGGAATTGTAAGTGGATGCCAGCTGCCAAGCAATGATCATCTACAACAATTTTTTAAAAGTGAGTGGGAGAGAGAGAGGGAGAGAGCTCACGCTGATGTTTGTGCTATATCTGACAATCTTCAAAGCACTGTTTATGATGTCTGGCATTAACCTATAAAAGTAGAGTTAGAAAATATCAATGAAAGTGCATTAACTCTGAAACACAATATAAAGTAAAATCCAGTCTATTACTTGTCAGAATACTTCCGATGTCGGGTAATCAGAGCGCGAAATATGAGCAAGGTCCTCTTTCCAGTCTTCAATCGTAAGAAGTATTGATCATCTGGCACAACACCATGATCAAAGCTCAAGGAACCCAGAAGCCCGATCAAATTACAACAAAATGAAGGCAAGAGAGGAACTAATGCAGATGGCATATGCGACCTCACCTACAAAACTAAACACAGGTCAAATGAAAAGGCAGATGGATAAAATGCAAGAGAAAACTACAGGCCATTTTGTTCAATTTAGTCAGAATGATTTGTTGAGAAATTACAAAGGAGTCAAAGTAGCAACTAGCTTTTAGCTAAGAACACAAAACTGAAAACAAATGGATCACATATAATGTGGATCTTAAGAACAGTTTGTCAAAATAGCATTTGGAGAACGTGAAAAGGTACTTACAGTGAAATATATGCACTTGCATACAATAAGAAGGATCATCTCCATTTCCATTTCTATTCGAACCTGATCAGACAACGCCTGTTTGATGCAAAATATAACCCATCATTTGAAAACGCATGCCTATGATCACTAGGAATAGTCAACATACACAGTGGAAGCCAACTACAGAACCTTTTGTACAAGTTGATGGAATAAACTTAGCATTGGTAAAAGAATTTCTTTTGCAATCAGCTCCAACTGCGGTGGCACTGGCTCCCTGGCAACTTTAGGATTTAGAAAGTACTGCCCAATAGTAAACACAGTCATAACGAGTTTAATTGAGTTGAGTAATTGTCATTGATGATAAAATGCGAAAAAAAATATTAATATCCGAATTGCCACAAGAAAAATTAATAAATAAGTACCTGGAAAGGTCTAACGAGTGCTTGAAGAACCGTAAGCGCATTGATAGTTTTCCATTCACAATTCGCACCAGTGCTAATTAGATTACTATTTTGAATAGCGGACCATAATTCAGGTACAAGCTCTGGCCAATTATTCTGCTTAACAAACTCTGCTGCAATAATAATCCGAAACTGCCAGCAGTTTTTTTTATAAAAAAAATCCATAATTAAGGTGTGCAGGGGAGACAAACAAGTGTTGAAATGAAAAATAAATTGAGTGATGTGCGTGTGTACCGTTTCAACTAATACTTTTAGAACCGGAGGTTCGACCTGAAGCAGAGATCGCATAAGCTTATCCTTGAATTCCTTGCTGACATTCGATTTTGAATTCGGATTTTCACTGTTAATGTTCTGCCGAGTGAAGTTCTTAAGGTACGTGGCAGCTGCGACGCTTTGCCCATTATTTCCGCCTCCTGCGGAAAACGAAAGTAAGATCAATTAATTGAGTGGTTTTAAAAGAAGTTATGAGATATATGGAGGTGGTGCTACCGGTGGAGATGGAGAGGAGAGAGAAGGGGAAGTGAGGAGAATGAGAGAAGCGATCGAGGGATTCTGTTGCTGTGTGAACGACGGTGCTATCGGGGCTGAGAGTGTCGTTCAGTAGCTGGGCTACTAAAGAGACCTCCATGGCCATGGAGATTTTTGTTTTTGTTTGTTTTAGGCGCTGGATTGAGAAAACCCTAATTATGGGAAAGAAAGAGGGAAAAGACGGGGCAGTGTGAAATTATTGGGCGGGAAAAAACAATGTATTATGACGTAAGCAAAACAAATGAACTGAATGGTATTCAACCTCTCGCATGCAAGCAACAGCTCTGTCATGTTATTGTGTTTGGTATTTGTTAATATGTTTTTGAAAAATATTTTAATTTTAAAATATTTTTTTATAGTTAATATTTTTTTTTTTTTGTTTGGTGTTAGGCATGTATTTTTTTTAAATATATTTTTCCTATAAAGTGTTTTAAAATAAGTTTTTTATATATTTTTTATTTTTAATATTAGTATATCAAAATTATTAAAAAAACACTTGAAAAAAAATAATACTTTTCAAAAACAAATGCATTTTCGAAAAGCACTTGAAAGAAAAAGTCTTTGCACCTCTAAACAAATACTTATTATGTTTAGTATTGTAGTATATAGTGTTTATTAGAAAAGAATTAATTAAAAATACATTTAAATTATATATTTTTTATTTTTAATAGTTACACATCAAAATTATTAAAAATAAACAACTAAAAAATACTTAATATTTTTTAAGGTTAAAAGCAATTTAAAAAACACTCGCTTGAAGATACAAACTCAAGTATCTCAACTCAGTTGTGCATTCATTTCCAATAATTCGTGACTGATTGCAACAACCAAGGTGGAATATTGATTCTATCCCCACAACTCGTCAAAACTGTGACACAAAAAATCAATTTAACTTTCCATTTTTCTGGTCTCACGGATAAAATCATGTTTTCTTGGAAGCATGTTTATACGTTGCTACATAACTGGTGAGCTTTCCAATTCATGCTAGGTTGGCAAGATGAGATCAGTGTAAAAAGATTTGTCAAAATGGCATGTTTAATGTACTTTTTCTCTGTGAAAAAATAAATATATAAGCTTTTTAAATATATTTTTATTAATACAATTCTAATTATATATCAAAAAATCTATACAAACATTTAATTAAATAAATCGATAATCATATATGCCGGTAAATATAAAAAACAAAGTGTTGACGCGTTTATGCATTTTGTCTCGCTGCAAATTGAATAATTTTTTTTTAATAATAATATGTAAGTGTTGTTAATGTGTTTTTTAACATCGAGTAAAAAATATAATCATAAATAAAAAAATTAATTTTAATATATAATAAATATCATATGCATTTATAAAAACATGTAAGATCTCAAGTTAATTCTTAACATATCAAAAAAAATAGAATAATGTTGCAATTGTTATTGTAAAACACTATTTCTTTAGTATATTTAAAAAAATACAAAGAAAAAAATAAAAAATAATATTTTAAAAAAAAAATAATAAAAAAAAAATGATGTTAAGAAAAAAAAAATAATGTTAAAATGGCAAAGTGTAAAATAATAAAAATACCAAGTTTAAAAGGAGAGAAAAAAAACTTGTTTCCTCAAAAAAAAAAAATACAACTACAATTACAATTTTCTCAAATATATAATATAATAATTAGTTATCTCCTTCCATTATCACAGGATAAAATTCGTATCCATAATTTAAGAACTTTCCATAGATTCAGCCCGTACTCCATCCACGTCAAGTGGATCTTGGGTGTTAATTTGCCTGTCAAAATAGTACACCATCTTTGCAGAAACTTCAAACACCCCAACGATCTGGTGACTTGACGGTATACCCATGTCTGCTTCTTTATTCACAGCGCCACGCCTTTGTCATTGATAAGCAGATGGAGTAACTAATTTAAATTGATTTAATATTAAAGAATATTAGATCAAAGTAGAGATTTTGCTAATGGATTTGAAACTGTGACGGGGGAGACCAGGTATTCAATGTAATCGGAGAATCCGTTGAGGTGGATGTTTTGACCTCCCTGCCCGATTACTAGTTCATCAGCTTGCTTTTATACAAATCCTGAAATTATCCATGAGAGAAGTAAGTTTAAAAAACAATAGAAAAGCACGAAAAAATCAGCCTCTGACAAAAGAAACCAAAACGCAGCTCCCACGGAAAAAGCGGAACAGGTATTTTTCACTACTTAGTGAGTCTTCGAGGTAAGTTTTAATATGTTTTTCTTTTTTAAATTGATTTATTTTAAATTATTTTTTATCATTTTTATATCAAAAATAAATTTTAAAAAAATTTATTTTAAAGTTTTTTTTGAAGAATAAACACTTTAAAAAAATAATTATTACTACACTACCAGACACCCTTCTCATTAATTATGGAAATGTATCAATACAGAGTTCAATTTTTTAATATTGTAATATGATATTTTTTTTTTGTAAAGCTACTCAACCGTGCTTTTGATTTTTTTAGTTTTAAATTATTATTTTTGATGTTTTTATATTTTTTTGACATGCTAGTGTCAAATGTAGTTTTTTAAAATAATAATAAAAATATTATTTTGATATGTTTTCAAAATAAAAACACTTTAAAAAGTAATATTTATCACACTCTAAATCTTAATCGACACGGTGAGTAAACTTAATTGTCCACCGACCTTTTATTTGTTTTTAATGGATTTTAATTTAAATTGGATGGGAGTTAGCCCATTGTAATTGGTAAATTCAATCATGACTTGTTAAAATCTAATATGTTTTTTTCCTCAAACCTAGGTCATTGCAACTTTTTTTTAAAAAAACTAATATTAAAATATTGATCTATTTTTACTTAAATTAATCCATCCAATTCAATATCTTAAGTCATGAGCTCGAACAAATTTAATAATGATGTTTCAATAATTTAGTTTTTATTTGATTAAATGATGGTAAAAATAAACATTCACATGACAACACAGTAAATTAAATCATGAAAGGAAAATGTGTTTCTTTACCATTAATTTTTTTTCTTCCATTCATGCATTTTTTTTTTGTTTTGACAGGAAAACAATTTTTTTGCTAGCAACATAGTTTACTAAATAAAAAACAAAAATAATTATAAAAAATATTTAAAAATAATAACTTGAACAAAAAAAGAAAAAGGTATATTCTTAATCAGAAAACTAACTTTCTTGATCATGCATTTTCTTATTATTCTGATAAAAATATTTTTTTATCATGAACATTATTTTAAAAGTAAAAACTTATCATGATCATTAAATAAAATTTCAATTAAAAAATAAAATATTATCAATCAATCATTTTTATGCTAGAGTAATGATTTTTTTTTAAAATATCTATGTAATAAATTAAAATAAAACAATAAAAATAAAATTTCCATCCTCTTTCGATATTAATGAGCGGGCAATATAAAAAAAGTTACATGCTAGGCCGATACATACTTGTTAATAAAGCAATCAGTAGTATTATTATGAAAAGCCTCGCTCTTTTTCAAAACAGTTGCGCGATTGGACAATCCTTAGATATTACTTTAATAAATCGATCCAAGTATTTTTTTTTTTTTGTCGATAATCAAGAAGTACTCAGAACAACCATTTTCTCTCCTCTTTTTTTTTTTTTTTGGTCAGCTCTCTATCCTTTAAAATCCAAGCAAATGAAATGTAAAATAAATGAGATTCATGACTAAAACGTGAAATTCTGAAAAAATAAAAAAATCAAGGACTATAAATTAAAAGGTGAAAATTTCAAGAAGTAAATTATTTGAAAGAATGGAATAAAAAAATATTAGTGGTCGAAACGAACAATTATTCAAAGAAAATAAAAGAGGCTAAAAACTAACAGTGCACCGTGCATCTAAGTCTTGAACAGTAACATAATAAAATTCAATTTTTTTAATTAAAATTTAATATATTTTATATGTTTTGAATCGTTTTGATGTGCTGATATCAAAAATAATTTTTAAAATATATAAAAAAAATCATCGGCATGCATTTCAGCAAGAAAAATTATTTTAAAAACAACCATAACCACATTGCCAAATATACTCAAACAATTATACCTTATCTTTTATATAATTTTGCAGTGTAATAAATAAACAGCCTCCAATTTAATTAACTTACTAAAATTATAATTAATTAATAGATACACGTCTTGTACCGAGGTTGGTAACAAATATTACTGGTGCTTGTAAAAAATGAAATTTGTTTACACGATACCTTTTAAAATAAATTACATAAATATCATGTTTTGTAATATTAAAACTCAATTTATTATTTGTATGGATTTCATATTGCTGTTTTGCATAAAGCAGTTGAGAGTTCTTTCTCCCCTTGCTGTACCTATGTCAGGTGAATTAATTCACGTGACATTGTTTATTGAACCATGTTTATTCTCATAAAAAAAAATTATTTTTAAAATTATATTTTACTTAAAAAATTAATATTTAATATTATTTAATAACACTATAAAAATTAGAATGATATCTCATGATGACGTAGCATTTATGAAATTTGATTGCAATTCTAATTTTATTTTTGATGATATTTTATCTGATTTTATTACATGTTCAAAAAACCATTAAAACTATGGTCATTATCAGATGAATTTCATACGTGATGAAATTGTAAACAAGTTAATGGAATAATAAAAAAAAATTTATACAAAATATTATTTATTTAATGATGTAATAGTGATAGTTAAATCTATAATATTTAAATTAAAAACTATCAATATTAATATATCTTTTTTTAGTTATTTTATAATTTCAATTTGAAAAATATATTTAACCAAACATATTAAATTAATTTTTATTTAATTTTAATTTTAACCATAATTTTAATCAAACATATATAAATTTTAAATCAACCTCAATCAAAAATATTTTTTATAAAATATATTTTTTTATATTACAGCAATAAAAACTATAACAATACTAGACATGTTAATAACAGGAGACAAATGACAGGTCATGAACACAACGCAAGAGTGACAGGTCAGCAAGACTTTCCAGAATGAAGAGCCAGGGTGGCCCATCCACATAAATCACACTCGCACGCGCGTAACCTGCCCCAGCTATAGCCACGATACATGCCACGTTCTCTCCACGCAGACACTCTTTCAACTCCTCTACCGGGGGCCCACCTTCCAAATTCCAACGTCGCAGCCGCAAAAAAAAAAAACAGAGACTTCATTTTTCAGACTCTGAAAATGCCAGGCCTTACTTTTGGAGCCCGGAGACTTTTTTTTTTTTCATTGAAAAATATAATTTTTTTTATTTTTTTATATTTTTAAATTATTTTAATATTAAAAATATTTTTAAAAAATATTTTTAAGTAAAAAATATTTTAAAAATTAACTCCTGTAATATTTTCTAACCTTCTTGAGGTGAAAACCATCAAGTTATCAACTCTTGCAGGTGTGTTTATATATATTTTTTTAAAAAAATTATTTTTAAATTTTTATTTTATTTTTAAAATATACATACAAGCCCATCAAAATAATAAATACTTAATTTATTAAAAATATTTGCACTACCGAGCTTGGTCAATGGCTTCTCATGCTCCAGAATTTGCTAAGAGCATCTTTGATGGAAGATATTATTTTAAATAGGTAAATTAATAAAATAATATTTTGAATAGTATAAATATAGTTTTTTTTATTATATATACTTTAATGAAAAAAATTATTTGAAAAGTCAATTTTATTAGAGTGAAATAAATAAGTGTTTTATTTTTTTTAATGATTTTGATATTATTTTTTTTCCTTGTGACTATATTTAATTGGCTAATTTTTTGTTGGCTTCACTTTATTAGTTTTGGCTTTTTTTAGAGATATGTATGAATAATATTTGTGAAAAAGAAAAGATATTTTAGCATTTTGTCTAGTTTTCTTCTAAAAAAAATAAAAAACAAGTAAAAACAAGTAAAAATAAATTAAAATATTATTTTTTTATTTTCAACTATCCAATTAAAAGCTCCGTTCGAGATGCTCTAGGAGAGTAGCCATGCTTTTGGGACCGTCTTGTGACGATGTTTTGTCGCATGTTGAGTGGGTTAAGGATATTTAAGCCTACAATGCAAGAATCTTTCAATATAAATTATATTTGTTAATTTGGTAATTGGAAAATATTCAACAGAACAACATGTAAAGAATTTTGCAGCTATATGAACTTTGTCTGGTAATAATGTTTTTATAGCAGTAATATTTTATGATTCTTGAGTAATTACTAATTTTATGCACAATTTGTGCATGCAGCCTGGATACAAGGTGTCGTATCCAGTTATTGCAGATCCTAGCAGAGAGCTCATTGAGCAATATAATATGGTGGATCCAGACGAGAAAGACTCCCCTGGGCAGAGTGTTCCATCTCGAGCTCTGCGCGTTGCTGGTGCTGATAGGGGGGCGAGCTCGAAAACCAGAAGCAACTTCTCCATTTTTCTTTTAACTGACCTGGTTAGCCATAGAAAAAGGACTTTTTTGCTTTTAAAATTTAAAATTATTGTCATTGTATACCAATTAATGTAGTTGATTTAAGCGACCAAAGTTTCGCTAATCAAATTTAATTAATTTCGGGATGGTGTCATATGGTGGATCGAGCTGAGCTTTCTAAACCCAGCAAGCACTGGTCGCAACATGGATGAAGCAGTGGGGGTCTTGGATTCCCTAGAGCGGGCATCAAAGAACGAGATAGCAAACTGTGATCAGCCTGAAATATTTTTACCCGAGTCCTTGCCGGGCTCATGTTCTAAATCAGACTGTTTTAGAATTATCCTAGGATGACACTGATAACTTCGCTAATTCAAAAGTAAGTCATATGATTAGCGAATATGTGATTTTGGTTTGAATAAATTTTCTAAGGTGACATCCTTTAAAAAAAAAACATTTTAATATTATAATTCTTGTGATCAATTAGACTATTACAGTCTAGCCAGTTAAACTTGTGGCTTGGATTCTTTTACATTTAATTTTTTATTTAATCATATGATAAAAAACATAATTATTCATAAAATTGAGTATTAACTCAACACCCGAAATATTTGTTTAAGATCTAGATAGCTATTTAAAAAATAAATAAAAATAAATTGTGAAATTTAATTTTTAATCATCTAAAATTAATTAGCCAAGATTGTGACCTAAATTATAGACTTAATTGAGTTTAATATTTTCTATAATTTTTTATTTGATTATACGACACAAAAAATATAAAACCAAATAAATGATACAAAAAATAAATGATGACAACATTAAAAATCAAATAAATATAAGGATAGATGTTTGAGATTGGGATAAATTTATAAATATAAAGCCATAGTAAATTACACTGCCCTGTTAAAAATTAGTAAAGAAAGAGACTGAAAAAAGACTTAACAATAAAAATCTTTGAAGATCCAACTATAAAAAATCAAATGATAAAAAAAATCAAAATAAAAAAACCTTGGCCCGCGGGCACAAGGTAACCCACGTGTCTGCCCTGTAATTTTTTTTTTTAATTTTTATGTGGTGGATGACTTTCCTTATTCTTTTGAAGAAAAAAAAAAAAGCGATGCACCGCATGCCACGATAAACAACATGTCGCGCGATTTGCCTATAATTCAATGACTCTAAGTTGTTGGAAAGTTGGGCTAGGGGTATTTAACACCGGAAAAAATAATTTTAATTATTTTTT
>Ga0325403_1001356_pt1 | contig 20197 bp, 13 predicted proteins | sample PopdelMetagenome_19_FD_205665 | JGI IMG/M metagenome (GOLD analysis project Ga0325403, IMG submission 205665) | Populus deltoides microbial communities from Bellville, Georgia, United States - Xylem-PdKOR-R4 | ecosystem: Host-associated > Plants > Phyllosphere > Stem > Wood/Secondary xylem... | reverse complement strand
TCGGCAGCGATGCAGTCTTCGCTGCCGATACAGAAATCGGCAGCGACCCAGTTTCGCTGCCGATTCCTTGATCGGCAGCGATGTAGTTTCGGCTGCCGGTTTTAGGATTGGCAACGACGCAGCTATCACTATGGAATCCGGATGGATAGCCGGGACAAATAAACGACTAGTTTCGGCGAATGGCATTTGAAAACTTGTGTATCTATATGTACTACTAATTGTTACATCAAATACATGAAGAAATTATAAATGTTAATGCTTATTTAATTGCTAGGCCGTTAGTTACCATTATTATTATTATTAAGTATTTGTTTTCTCTTAAATGTTTTGTACTGCTGCAGGGACGTCACACCAACGAGATGTCTAGGATACCCGATACACAGGAACCTACTTTTGCAAGGAATTAAGTAGATGCATTCTAACTCACAATGTATTTTGTAGGGATCAATGTACTGAATGTATAACTTTTATTAGATCCTTTTTGTTTAAAATTTGTGATGGCTATTAGTAGTATAAGAATGCAAACTCATGTCCATGTATATATATTTTTAATATGAACTTCAAATCATGCAACCTTAATATTATGTGTTTTTGTAAGATTCGCTTTTGAAAGAACTGTTGGTTGTATGGATTGTATTTTGATGATGTGAGGATTCAAGTTCTTTGATTACCGGCACCATGTGTATTAAATATATATATATATATAAAAAAAAAATTACTATTGTTTTGGGCTTAGAAAGCCGGGTCTTTACAACTAGGTCCTTGAATCAAATTTACAAACCCAAGCAATTTCATGCTATTACCAAACATCCCCTCCCTAATGCTATTGAACCCAGTTGTGTGAGCTAGGCATTAGGTGAATCACAGTGGCGCCAAGCCATGTCTGCAGAGATCACGGCTCTAATGCGACACAACACATGGACCTTAGTACCTCCCCCGAAACATTGTCTTCCCATCGGCTGTAAATGGGTGTTTCGGGTTAAGAGGAACACTGATGGGACGATTGATCGCTTTAAGGCGAGACTTGTTGCCAAAGGATTCAATCAACGTCCTGGGTTAGACTACAAGGAAACATTTAGTCCGGTTGTGAAACCGGCTACTATTCGGTCTGTATTGACCATTGTTGTCACCCAAGGCTGGCAACTGAGACAACTTGATGTTAATAATGCTTTTTTGCATGGTCTGTTAAATGAAGATGTGTATATGGTTCAACCTTAGGGTTTCAAAGATGATACCCATCCTCACTATGTCTGTTGCCTGAACAAAGCCATTTATAGCCTCAAACAAGCCCCACAAGCTTGGTATTCTACTCTCAGAGGTGCCATTTTAGAATTTGGTTTCATGAACTCCAGAGTTGATTCGTCCTTGTTCATTTATAAGACAACATCTGTTACTTGTTACTTCTTGGTGTATGTGGATGATTTAGTTATTACAGGAAATGATCCAATCTTTGTCTCATCCATCATTGACCAACTAAGCAATCGGTTCTCTATAAAAGACATGGGTCAGTTGCATTTTTTCCTGCACATGGAGGTTATTCCTACTACCATAGGTCTGTTTTTGTCTCAGCATAAATACATCAGGGACTTGTTAACAAAGCTGAATATGCATGGCGCAAAAGAAGTTATCACTCCATTATCCACTATTACTGTGCTCAAGCTTCTTGATGGCACATCCTCGATTGATAGCACTGAATATCGGAATATTATTGGTGCCCTGCAATACTTATCTCTCACCCGACCTGACATTTCTTTTGCAGTTAACAAGCTGTCCCAATTTATGCATAAGCCAACAACAACACATTTGACAGCTGCAAAACGATTGCTTCGATACTTGAAGCATACAATCTTCCATGGCATTTATATTCGCAGAGACATGAACCCCAAATTCATTACATATTCTGATGCTGATTGGGCAGGAAATTGTGATGATCGAAAGTCCACTTCAGCATACATATGTTTTCTTGGTTCCAATCCTATTTCCTGGAGCTCAAAAAAACAACAAGCTATGGCACGGTCGTCCACTGAGGCTGAATATTGCGCCCTTGCCTCTGCTGCCTCTAAAACGCTATGGCTTCTAGCACTTTTTACTGAACTTGGCTATTCCACCTCAGCTCCTCCACAGCTCCTCTATGACAATTTGGGTGCCACACATTTGAGTTTCAATCCAGTTCAACATTCTAGGATGAAGCACATTCAAATTGACTTGCATTTTGTTCGTGATCTTGTTCAGAAGGGTACTCTTCATGTTCATCATGTCAATACACAAGATCAACTAGCTGACCTCTTGACGAAACCTCTATCTCGTCAACGGACAGAACTTCTTTGAGTCAAGATTGGAGTAACCGATGGTGACTCCATCTTGTGGGGGCGTATTAAGGATGATTCCTTGAATCATGCTGCAGATCCTATAAGTCACAAATCGCTGTGCAATTGTCTATATTCAATAGTATGCCATAAAAAAGTTTTTCCTGTTATTTCATGTCCATGAACAAATATTAGAGCTTGTTTTCTTTCTATAATAGTTGTAACAACATATTCATAGACATTTCTTTGGCACTGGTTAAGCAATGCGAAAGTTGTTGAATGTTGTGATCTAAGATCGATAACATCATAATTAAGTTCCTTCCTTAATAATCTGTTTCTTATTTCTGTAAGCAATCTTTCATCAGGCATTGGAAGCTTATGCTTCTCAAGAGATGTTGATGTTGCATTGAAAAGCAATTCAAGCTTATAAAGCACATAGTTTCTAAGTTCATCATCAGACATTAGAAGATTTGGCATGTTTAAAGATGATCTTGAACAACATACAATATCATCATGCATGGATCTACAGAACTGAAGAAAAAAACCATTTGGGTCACCAAATTCGTAGAAAAGAACCAAACTAACAAAAACTGGTCTAATTTGTGGAGACGTTGCTGTTGCAATAGCTTCGCATAAAGCATCTGCCCATTCTTTATCGTCTCCTAAAAGACCCAAAGACTTGCAAGCAAGCTGGAATGTAGGATGCACAATTCCAAAAACATTATTAAGGTCATCAAAACTTAATGCCCCCTTGACATGGTTCAAAAGCAATCTAAGAAAATGTAACTCCCCTTATGCTGCAGGATGAACATATATTGGACAACCAAGGTTAAACCCTTTTGCTCTTGCTGTCCACTACTTCTACTTGGAATCCCAAACAAATTTGCTTGGAAAATCTGTGTAATAAAGGTCCCGTGCAACTAGATCACTTTTATTGCATTCAAACCATTCTGTAAGCATTGTTTTATGAATACCAGGTCTCCTCATTATAGATATCAATGATTCACTTCCCGAGTAGACAATATTGTGCTGTAATGGTAAATCAACCTGCGGACGTTCAACTGGAGGATTTCTTGAATGAATAGGATATTCTAAGAGCCGGCAGACAGCTTCATATGGGTAGATAAAATGACAATTAAGATAGGCCTTAATCTCATCGTTTTTCTCTTTTTCAACATCCATTCTACACCTATCTGGTCCTTTACTGACATACTTGAAAAGATATTTGAAAAGCATTAACTGACAACACACCTCAACATTGATGTGTGCATTGTATCTCAATAATAACTCTCTATTATATAAGACAACATATTCATTGTATAGTTGTATTCCATCTTTAAGGATGAAATTATCGTGCTGATGACAACCCTTGTAGTATACAAAACCATTATCATCAAAGGTTGTTGCTGTCTTGAATGGCTTTGGGAAAGATTTTGAGCATTTACCTTTTTTCATACACTTAAATTTTTAGTTTGCTAGACCACTTACCCATGCATCATAAACTTTGATATAATATCATAACAAATGGGATCATCATTCTTGTTAGGAATTTCAGCTGAAACAATATAATCCATATCTTTTGCATTTCGAAATTTAAATTCAGCTTCTAGCCAAATAAGAAGGTGGGTGTGCGGAAGTCTCTTTTTTTAAAAAAACTCAACTGCACAAACATCTTTTTTGAAAGCAAAAAAAGAAGATAAGAAAGGCCAAAAATGACATCCAATGTATAATCTACTAACTCGAGGAACAACAAACAACAAAGTTATAAGCACCTGTAAGTGTTCTACCAAATGGTTTGCTTGATTTTATATAGGCAATCATGTCAGTTACTTTCATTTGAAAAATTCTTGTGACAATGTCAGGCTTGTCTTCTTGCTTGTAAGGCCTATTTTTTAAAGATCTCTCTGAATTTCCGGCAAATTTGTATTGCATGTAAATGTAATGGAAAGATCTGGGTTTCTATAAGCTCTATAAATAGCTATTGCATCTTGATAATTATTTATCATATAACTTGGGCTACCTCCAGCATTATTTTTGTCGCACCCGACATCGCGACAGTCCTAAAAATATATTTACATGGAAAGAACAGATTTCTGACATCTTGTTCTTTTAGGGAAAAAGGTCTTGTTTAAGGAGTCGCCACCTAGTATTATGATCACTAGGAACCCTAACTGGTCAATAGAAATTCTATGGCTCGGGATTGGTTACGTAAAAAGGAAGATATTATCACCCCTTAAACGTTCTGCTTGAGGCAGACTGCATTGCTGGTTTTGTCTTAAATTGCTAAACATTTATTCGCTTATGCTATGATGATTTGTTTATAATATTCCTGACTCTGACGCGGTGAATAAATAAATAAAAATAAATTTATTTTTACGCATGCACATATTTTTTTATTTTTCTAGCTAAATAAAATAAAATACAACGAATAAAAATAATATAAATTTAAACCGGTATTTTTATTCTTGACTCTAGCGTCAGTGAATAAACCAATAAATTTACATTATTTTTATTCATGCATACATATTTTTTTATTTTTTCTACTTTTTTTATTTTTCTGTTTTTTTATTTTTTCTATTTTCAATTTTTTTTTGGGGCTGGGTTGGGCCCAGCCAGCCCAGCCCAGTCTCTGGCCTAAGCCAGTGACCCGGCTGGGCCATACAAGGCACGCGTAATCTAAATCACGCGTGCATGGCCCTTGTTACTGAATTAAAAAACAAACTGCGAAAATGAAGTAAAGAAAAACGGGAGAAACAGAGCAGAAGACGTACCTGGTGCGTTTGCAGAGGGTTTGCGCGAGATTGCTGAAGGCGATATTGCCAGTCCAAATTTCCTTTTACTCCTTCTGCTTGTCTTCCCCGTTGTATTCCCTTCCTGTGTCTCTGTTTCGGCTTAATTTTCTTTGTTTTTTTATGCTCTGTTTTCAGAACACCGTCTCTCTCTCTCTTGGCTTGTTTCTGGTTTTGTGGTTTTAGGCCGGTACTGGTGAGGGAAAGGTTTACTTCTGTTGTGGGGTTCTAAAAAAAAAAGCTTAAAAATTAGGCTGGTATCTTTGTGTTTCTCTCTTCTGGTTTCGTTCGTCTTCTCTCTCTCTACCAGCCTCCGTTTTTTCGGTGTTCCTCTGTTTATATAGAGTTTGGCGGGTGTTAATGGGCGGTAGGCTGATGGTCGACCACCATTAAGGCACCCATAACTGAAACCAACGGACGATTTACTGCTGCAACGTCTCTTGGTCTTTACTGTGGAAAATGGCCACTGCTTTAAAGAAGAAGATGAACAGCGTCCCTTCAAAATAAAGCCGTTTGGGATATGAGATGGTCATTTGCGTTTTGACCCGTGAAGTTTTGCAACTTTTATAATTAAGCCCCTGGTTTAAACTGTAATTGCCCCCCTGCATTTGCGCGCCTTTTTCAATGTAGTCTTTGGATTGTAATTTCGCAATTTGGACCCCTAATTAACCCCAAACTTTGTTATTTCTTCAATTAAGTCCCTGATTTCACTAATTTAATTAAATCCAAAGTCCAATTAAGTCTAAAACTTACCAATTCTCCAATTAAGCCCCTGATTGAATTAATTAAATTATTTTCAAGCTTAATTAAGTCTCAAAACTTACCAATTATCCAATTAAACCCTTGATTGGATGAATTAAATTAATTTCAAGCTTAATTAAGTCTCAAAACTTATCAATCCTCCAATTAAACCATCGATTTGATTAATTAAACAAGACAAAAATTTAATTAAATCTTTAAATTTCTAATCATGTTGCCCTTAAACCAAATTTTAATTCATTATTCATTTATTTTATTTTACTTGTTTTTCCATCATCATCATTATTATTTTTTTCGTCATTTTTTTTATTATTTTCAATAAATAAAATAATAATAATAACAATAAAAATGGTCAAAAATTAGGTTATGACAACTTTCAACATCTCTGAGTATTGCTTTATGTATACCTTTATAGACTCCTGATATTAGATCACCTTGATTAGGCCTTATATAATCAAGCTGATCTTCTTCTACATTGACAAATGCATCAACCAAAAACTATTGATACCGACGACCAACTTTTATAATGGTGTTTTCAATTCCTACCCTTCCCTTTTATTAATCAAATAAGCATAATATGCTCTCATTGGAACTTGTGAATGTTTTCCCTGTGGCTGGTGATCTTGGTCAGCAAACATTATGTTACATTGATATCCATCATCACCGTAAGGAAAAAGCAAGGGATATTGTAAGGACATAAATTTTGGGTGTAGCTTAGAAATTCTTTGTAAAGAACCAGAGCTATGTTCAATGATAATATCATGTTCAGAGTGAAAGTTACCAATATCTCCAACAACCAACCCGCCAATGTCATTTGATGATGGATCATGCTTGTATGGGGAAAGCATGCTCATTGATGGCATATCTATTGCTAGAGTCAAGCAAGTTGGCTGTGTAAACCTCTGAAATTGAACTGTGATGTGAAGTTTAGGAAGTATTTGACCGTGGCGAACAATCAACATGTTCGTTGTCTGTATAGTTGTGCATAAATGCATAAAACATGAAAGGTTCCATTGAAATATGTTCTTGCATTGTAATAGTCTCATAATTGTTACTTCGATGGCAGCCAATGTCAGAAAAAGTTGTTATAGACTTATATTTTTACTTTGTTACTTTGTTATAGACATATTATATTAATTGTTACTTTGATTGTTCTAGAGTTAAGAGTCTTATATAAAAAAATAACGAAGGAATTGATTATTTTTTCTTTTGAAAAAAAAGTCTAAAAAGAAAAGGGAAATGAAAATCATATTATTAATTCAAGGGAAACAAATGAGGAGGGCGCACAATATTGTTACAACTTACAACGAAAAAATAAAAGTTTTTTTTTTTATTTACCATTTAAAAGTAATAGCATAGTTGTTCAAGCTGAAACAACCGCTCATAAAAAAACAACAATCATGGTTTTATCGCAACAAAACTAAACAAAACGCTATGAAAAAAATGAATTGAAGAATAGTAAATGAATCCAAATGCCAGTATAAGCCATCAACAAATCAAACAATCATGAAATAAAGATACTTTAAAGTAGATGTAAGTCCAACAATCCATCATAATACTCATCGCAAGATTATTGACTTGGGCAAATATAAATGCTCGAACATCGACTGTGCTAAGACATGGCAGGTAGATTGTGCATTTAATGCAAATTGTTGCACATAAACCAACTCTTCATAAAACAGACGACCAATTACACGTGCTTATAGCCATACTAAAGCAACCCTTTACTACCAAGATACACTATTGAGATGAGCCAAACACCCGAACACTGCGAAGGCACCCAAGAGACAAATCCATGTCAAGTGATGCGCAAGCCAACCTCAAAAACCTAACACAAAAGTATTATCAGAGCCTAAGAAAAGAGACACCATCTACAAATCCACAACAGCCAAGAAAAAAAATATTTGACTCCAGCACTCCCTCCCTTTTGGTTTTTAAATTTGTGGTTTCTCTTCAATAATAATAATAATATTTATTTAAAATTTAATAATAATAATAATAATAAGACCCACATTGGACTCAATTGCCTTCGGCCAAGCGAGAATGCAAGACCTAAGTTACTTGGGTTTGGCGTCCCTATCAGCATAAGCAACTTGGTTCTGGAGCCCCTTTCCAGCCCCAAGTTACTTGGGTCTCGAAGGACATCCCAAACTCAAGTTAATAACAATAACAAAAATTTTCAAAAAATTTATGATTGTTTTTCAATATTAATAATTGTTTTTCAAATGTATTAATTATTATATTAATAATATTAATTATAATAAAAATAACGATATTTATAATAATAATAATAATATATTTAATACTAATTATAATAAAAATAATAATATTTATAACACAAATAATAATATTTTTAAGATTAATACTTTTAATTATAATAAAAATAATTATATCTATAATACAAATAATAATATTTATAAACCTAATACCCAAGAACCTTTGGTTTTGACCGTGGATCCAAGAGAATTAGGTTTTAACGCAGGACCCATTAACCTTGGATCCTAACCCAGAACCGAGAGTCTTGGGTCCTCAAGTTGACCCTAGAGTCCTTGGTCTGCACGTCAGACCCATTAGCCTTGGGTAGGACGTGGGACCCGTTAACATTAGGTCCGGATGCCTAACGCAATTGTCTTAAATCCTGACACCGGACCCACTAACATTGGGTTAGGATGCCGGACCCCAGTGCCTTGGGCCAGGCAGACTGCAAGACCCAAGGGGCTTGGCCCTGCGCCATACCACCCCCAACAAACTTGGGTCAGACGCCCCTTTCCAGTTATAAGTTTCTTGGGTCTCAAAAAGGTTGTTAGACCCAAGTTAACAACAACAACAACAACAACAATAATAATTGATTTTACTCTTCAAATCAAATCTATATTTTTTTTCCATAGCAATAATATTAATTTCAAATTTAATAATACAAATGAATCTTCGATAGTAATAATATTTTTTAAAAAATTATTGATGATGATGATAATAAACTCGTCTAACTTGAATTCTTATAGTTTTTAATCACTTCAAATCATGTTTATGGCTTTTTTTCAATAGTAATAATATTTTTCCAGCCTCAAGTTACTTGAGTCTGGAAGAGGATGTCAAACCCTAGTCAATAACGAAAATAATAATAATAATAATAATAATAATAATAATAATAATAAATAACAACAATAATTGATTTTACCCTTTAAATCAATTCTATCTTTTTTTATAGTTTTAATATTTATTTCAAATTTAATAATATTAATGAATATAATAATATTTATAATATTATTAATAATATTAAATTTATCTGACCCAAGTTCTTATAGTTTTTAATCTCTTCAAATCAAATTTATGGTTTTTGTTAAATAGCAATGATATTCTTTTTCAAATTTATTCATGATAATGATGATAATTTTTAGTTTTACCTTTCAAATCAAATCTATGGTTTTTCTTTTATAGTAATAATATTTTATTTTAAATTTATTAATGATAATAACAATAATAATAAGAACAATAATTTTTAATTTTATCATTCAAATCAAATATATGGTTGTTTTTCAATATTAATAATAATTTTTCAAATTTATTAAGTATTATATTAATAATATTAACTGTAATAAAAATAATAATATTATAATACAAATAATAATATTAAACTTGTTTGACCCAAGTTTTTAATCTCTTTAAATAGAATTTATGGTTTTTCTTCGATAGTAATAATATTTTTTTTCAAATTTATTAATGATAATAATAACAATAATTAATATTAATTTCTATTATATTTTTTTTAATTTGTTATTCTTCTCTGCGGGGGTCTGCAGACCCCAAGCGCAAATCAACAGACCAAGGCAAACCCAGCCGTGCGGGTCAGCAGACCCAGACGTGCAAGTTTGCACCTAATGCGCACTTCTGCAGACCCCAGGCACATCGCCCTGGTTTGCTACCTAGGCGAGCAGGTCCGCAGACCCGCTTGTTTGAGTTTGCAGCTAGGCGTGCGGGTCTGGCCCTGGCGCCCAAGGCATGGCAGCCCCAGCACCAGGTGTCTGCAGCCTGGGACCTACAACCTTACTATGCTCCGGCAAAATCAAAATTGATCATTTTCTTTTCAACTATTCATTTAATGCCAAATACATCCTAAGAAAAAGACAGCCCTATCCTCATTAGTCTTTGCAAATCTTTATGGCAAGTATAGCTTTGTCATTATACTGCTTTAATGCACAATGATTTATATCTAAGTAAATAGTGGCAGGGATAATTAATCCTTCTAGTATATTGAATGATAATTGAATATAAAGTCTCATCCGGCTTGGTGAAGACCCCAAATCCAATATGAAGCCCAAATGATTTGTAGACGTGCACATCCTAGCCCATTAGTTTTTAGGCTCCAGTTGCATTTCTTGTTTTGTGTCTTGGATATGGCATGCGTTTCGTACTCTATGTCTTGTAGTGTTTCATTGCATTTAATTCTCCATTGATAAAGATCATCAGCAAAATGTAGAGTGAGAAAGATGGATTTATTTGCATATAGGGTGATACGTTATGGGATAGCACTCAAACCGTATTATCTATCATACAAGTGAATACTTTCCTTGGCAAAGATAAATAAGCGTGGGAAAACAAACCCTGCTTATTCTTACAGAAAGGTACTGTCCATGGGGACTAATTTATCAATAACTCTACAACGCGTGGGGAATCCCTTTTTCCCACTGTTTTTTTTTTTTTTTTTTTTTTTTTGTATTTTTACATGTTTTTTTTTTCAAAATTGACTTTTTTTTTATTAAATTTTTTTTTTTTAAAATTATCTTTACTAATTTTTTTAAATATTGAACTAGTTGAAAATTTAGTTATGTAGTTTCTTTAAAAAACATTGTGGATTGCTACAATATTTCCCTATATAGTTTTTTTTTCTTTTTATGATTTATTTCTTTTTTTTTCAAACTAATCTTTATCGATTTTATTTTTTATATATCGAGTTGGTTGAGAATTTAACTTTGTAGTTTTTTAAAAAATAACATTGTGGATTGCTACAGTGTTTCCCCCACGCACTGTAACTTTCCCCACATGTTTTTTTTTTGCGCCTTTGTTCCCCTTTTTTTTGCATGTTTTTTTTTTCCAAAACTGACTTTTTATTTTTTTTTAATTTTTTTGTTTTTATTAAAAAAAATTATCTTTGCAAATTTTTTTAAAATATTGAACTGGTTGAAAATTTAGCTATATAGTTTTTTTCTTTAAAACATTATGGATTGCTACAATATTTCCCTACATGGTTTTTTTCCTATCTTTTTATGATTTATTTCCTTTTTTTTTTCAAACTAGTCTTTGTTGATTTTTTTTTTCATATTAAGCTGGTTGAGAATTTAGTTTCGTAGTTTTTTCAAAAATAACACTCTGGATTTGCTACAGTGTTTCCCCCACATGATTTTTGTTTTGCTGCAGTGTTTCCTTGCAAGTTTTTTTTTTAAATTATCTTTGTCAAATTTATTTTTTTTAATATTGAGCGGGTTGAGAATTGAGCTTTAGCTTTCCCCATACGTTTTTTTTTCTATTTCTCTTTTCTTTGTTTTTCTTCAAAATTGTCTCCTTTTTTTGCTTTTTTTTCAAAATTATTTTTGTCGATTTTTTTTAACTATTGAGCTGGTTGAGAATTTAGTTTTTTTCTTTAAAACACTGTAGATTGCTACAGTGTTTCCCCACATGGTTTTTTTTAATGATTTTTTTTCAGAATTATCTTTGTCGATTTTATTTTTTAGCTTTGTAGTTTTTTCCTTTAAAACACTGTGGATTACTATAGTGTTTCCCCACATGGTTTTTTTTACTTTTTTTTATGATTCTTTTTATTTCCAAAATGGTCTTTGTCGATTTTGCTTCATAGTTTTTTTAAAAAAAAAACACTGTGGATTGTTACAATGTTCCCCCACATGGTTTTTGTTTTGCTACAGTGTTTCCCCACATGTTTTTTTCCAAAATTATCTTTATCGATATTTTTTTTAATATTGAGCTGGTTGAGAATTCAACTTTAACTTTCCCTACATGTTTTTTTATTTTTTTTTGCTTTTTTCCCAAAATTGTCTTCTTCTTCTTCTTTTTTTTAATTTTTTATGTTTTATTTCAGAATTGTTTTTATTGATTTTATTTTTTTAATATGGAGCTGGTTGAAAATTTAGCTTTGTTGTTTTTTTAAAAAAAAAACACTATGGATTGCTACAGTGTTTCCCATTGAACCTAGATCATGGAATCTCTAATCAACTAGGTATGATTACTATCATTACTCTCTTTCATCTTTTAAAAACTTTAAGCTTATTCCCCTTGATGAATTATACACAAGATCTCTTGACAAACCTTTGGTTATCAGATCCACAATAATTTTCTTTGAGTTTATAAAGTTGGAAATAATTTTATTTAAGAGCAAGTGTTTAATGATATTATATCTACAGTGTATATATCTACAATTACTATTATACATAATACTTTATACCCTTCTAATTGTTGACTCACTGTCGTAATGGATATAAATAGTTGACACTAGTTTTATCCAACATGAAAAATCCTCTAAGAAATTCTAAATCCATCTAGCTGTCTTTACACCTTTATCAATTTTTATTCGATCATGGATCTAGTGATACATATTTGTTTGGGGGATTTTCATGAAATAGTTGATCCACTGATTAGTACTTAAAAATGCATTTTTATCAAGGTTTTATATTATCATTTTACAATTGAAGTATCAATATGTCCTTAACTAGAGCATGTTTTATAATAACATGTCTAATAATATAAGTGACATGACAAAAAAGTTGATGTTTTCTCCTAAGTGTAGGAGTGTCGAAGTAATAAATAACCCGGCAAGACCAGGGTCGAACCACAGGAAGGTTAACTGTAACTACAAATAAAGAAATAAATAATAACAAAAAAGGAGTTGAAGAGAGCTTTGAGATGAGATATTGATATAAGGATTAAACAAGGATAAAATAATTGTCAAGGTTAGAAGATCCACTAATGGTATTTCAAACAAGTATAGTATAAACTCTTTTTATTACTCAACTGGAAACCACACACAAAGGAGGTTCCAATCGGATTATAAATTGATAACATGATTACATTAGTTATCTTATTCGAATAATGCTAATACTTGTAAATGTTGTCAGATATTCATGATTATAACTTATGTTAACAACAAATCATGTTCCTTTCATAGCACATGTGTCGGTTATACCATACGGTTGAGCTATAAAAGTGCCAAGTATTTATTGTACCAAGTGTTATACAATATAAATCTAGATTAACCATTTAACAAGCAAAGTATTAAAAGTGAACAAGATAACAAATACAAAACATGTTAGTATCAAACATTAAAGTCCATGTTGAGTTTATACTATACTTATTCTTACAGCATTAGTGTAACCTTTTCATCTTGATATAATAAACTTAGCTAAACATAATGAAAGAGAGAAATATAAATAAACAACATAAGAACATAAATAAGATATAAGTTAACTAAGTAAAGGAAAAGAAATGAAAAGCATAAACAAGAGATTAATATAAACAAAACTTAAGCATTACAAAAATATAAAGAGAGAGAGCAAGAACATGATCTTGATCTGAAAACCAAGATGCCTAAATATATGGCAAATGCCTCCTTTTATAGGCCAAAATTTAGAACTATTGATTTGATGACTAATTGTTGAGTGGGTGGCCACATCTTGACTTGGTGACAATCCTTATCTTCTTGTCTGAATAAAACGCCATTGCTAACGTCAAAATTTGAACAGATATTCTCCATAAAAGTTCTAGGAAATTGTCTCAGCGTTCCAACAAAAATAGAATCGATGCATTTGGACTTCTAGAACACGATATATGGGCTGAACACTGAACAATATCTGGGATACAGGACAGATTCTGACTTCTCTATTGAAAGTTGAAAACAACCTTTCTGAATCTTGGACTTTTCATGAAAGTTTTAGGCCTATATCTTAGCTTTCCATCCATATAGATCAGACCTAAATCCAAGTTCTACAGCTCCAGGTATGATCCAATAACCGAATAGTGTTCCAGTTTGAACTGAACCAACATCTCTTTTCTAAGCTTGCCCCTCTCTTTGTCTTCTCAATTTCAATAGTTAAACTCATCAATCAATCCTTTGATTTATATGATAGGCCTGCATTTAAGATGAACATTCACCATAAATTAAAGGTATCTTATAGTATCAGACTTGTTATTATAAAACATGCTTTCATTAAAGAGTTATTGATACTTCAAGTGCAAAATGATGATATAAAACCTTGATAAAAATGCACTTTTAAGTACTAATCACAACACATGGATCAAGTCAAATCAGTCATCACTCTTCGCAGTTGTAAGGTTATTGAAAAACCCACTCTTGAACCTTGTGAGAAAGATGATGAGTCAATATTTGATGGTAAGGAAGGGGTTGAATCTAAACATTGCAAAGAAAAGACTGATTCCTCACCAGCACTTCCATTTCCTCATGCCACCACCAAACAAAGGAAAGTTAGTCACAACTCTGAAATCTTTGAAACTTTCAAACAGGTAAGGATCAATATACCTTTACTGGATGCTATTAAATAGGTACCTTCCTATGCTAAATTTTTGAAGGATCTGTGCACTGTGAAGAGAAAACTGAATGTGAAAAAGAAAGACATTTTAGCCAAACAAGTAAGTGCAATTCGTCAGAACAATAACACTTTGAAATATAAAGACCTGGTTGTCCACAATTTCTTACTTTATTAGAGAACATGAAATTGAAAGAGATTTACTTGATCTTGGAGCTAGTGTGAATTTACATCCATATTCAGTTTTTCAAAGTCTCAATTTAGGTGAGTTAAAACCAACTTCTGTAACTCTTTTACTTGCCGATAGATCTGTAAAAGTGCCTAGAGGAATAGTTTAAGATGTGTTAATACAAGTCTATAAATTCATTTATCTTGTGGATTTTATTGTCTTGGACACACAACCTGTTGAAGCATGTAATTCATTTTTTGTTATTTTAGAACGTCCGTTTCTTGCAACTTCTAATGCATTGATTAATTGTAGGAATGGACTGATGAAGCTATCATTTGAAAACATGACATTGGAGATAATTATTTTTAACATTTGCAAGCAACCTGGAGATAATATTGATTCACAGGAAGTAGATGTAATATTGATTCACAGGAAGTAGATGTTATTAAAGAATTAGTTTATGATCAATTTGAATCTACTGTGAGTAAAACTGAGTTTGACAAATATGCAAATTTGCAAATGATTTATTCTCAAGAAGAAATTGAGGATAAAAAAGGCACCGAAAATATTCGCTGGCTATTTGATGCAAAGGTCCAATTATCAGGTGAGTCTTCCAATTCTTTTATTTATACATACCTGGGATAGGTAAAAGCACTTTTGCGAAGAAACATCATGTAAAATGACTGAAAGTTTGTCACCGATGTGCCAGATGGACTTGTAATGCACAATGTCGTTCTTTAGGAATGGTATCTATAAACCATAAAGATAAATACAATTCATTAAGGATGGACTGAGTAAAGAGTCTTTAGATAATCTTCTATTAACTCTTGAGATGTATTTTAGTGGAGATGTGCATCGTTCAATTCATGATTTTTGGCCCCATTTTCATAAAAAACATGATCAACTTAGTCTTGGGAATCTGACTAAAAAAGACCCTGTTTGTCATTTTTTAAGAAAAATGGATGGGAAGCTTATCCCCGACCCGTAGAGGGCGTTGAAGCCGTTCTTGGACATAAAACCAAGGGAAGATGTGAGCCATAATCACAAGTACAATTTAAGCCTTAGTTTGTAAGAACTTGTGTCTTTTGGTTTTATTAATAGCATATTATTTTGTTTTATTATTTCTTATATTTGTTTAAGTGTGTTTCAGGTTTGTCAGTGTTCGCTGTTTCAGGTGATATCTTTTATACTTTATCTTTCTACCTTAGGACATTGAGGACAATGTCTCGTTTTGGTTGGAGGGAGAGGGTAGTAGTTGACATTAAAAAAAAACTAACTTACTAATTGTTTTTTGCTATTATTAAAACCATTTGACAAAACTGTTATTAGGATGGTAGAGTAAGCAGGAATTAAATTGTCTCTTGAGACGCATCATAGTAAATATTCTTATCAAGGTCTGTCAGAATACTTCTTGAAATATTCAGGTTTACAAACTCTCGCATTGTTATCACTTGATTCTGCTCATATACTCATTTAACAAGTATTCTTAAACTTTCATTTTCACACACACACTTTAACATATGATTGTGGGTTGCACATTGGATTATTACATTATTTATGTTCTTTTGTTAAAGATAACAACTAAGGGAAAGAGATAGTATATAATTTGCCAAAAAAATAAACAAAAAAATAAAAACAAATTGATAATATTGATGATAATAAAAACGTAGATAAGTTTGGTTTCGTAGTCTCCCTAACCTAAGCAATTAAGCCCGAAGGGGTGTTTTAACACCTAATACCCTAAAGTCAATAGATTTAGAAGCTATTGGCCCAGTGCTTGTTACATGGGTTAAGGAGAAAAGCTGAAGGGAATCAAACATTGCATTATCTACGTATTAGTATCTGCAACCCGAGTTACTAAGCTTGAAGGGGTGTCTCAACACCTAATGCCCTAAGACCAACTAATTTGGGAGTCATTAGCCGAAGCTCGTTATATAGGTTAAAGATGCATTTTGTTTTAAGTTATATGTATATATATTTAAAAAAAAAAGAAAATAATCCCAACCCAAAAAAGTAACCTTAGAAAAACATTAGAACAAAATTTTATTTTCTTCCAATAAAAGCCCCATCATCTATGTTTTCATACATTGAGCACATAAAAAAAAGGTTTATTAATATCTTGTTTCAACATTATGAAGCATATATATACATTTAATGAAAGTTTGTTTATTTGGATAGATTAATGGAAGTTGAATGATGAATGCCTTGCTTTGTGGAACTTGCAAATTGTTTTTCTATTTTAACACTTTGATTACTAGGGACTAGTAATAAGCTAGTTTGGGGGTGTGATTAGTACTTAAAAGTGAATTTTTATCAAGGTTTTATATCATCATTTTGCGCTCGAAGTATCAATATCTCCTTAACTAGAACATGTTTTATAATAACATGTCTAATAATATAAGATACCTTTAATTTACGGTAAATGTTCATCTTAAATGCAGGTCTATCACATAAATCAAATGATTGATTGATGAGTTTAACTACTGAAATTGAGAAGACAAAGAGAGGGTTAAGCTTAGAAAAGAGATGTTGGTTCAGTCCAAACTGGAACACCATTAAGTTATTGGATCATAACTGAAGCTGTAGAACTTGGATTTAGGTCTGGTTTATATGTATGGAAAGCTAAGACATACGCCTAAAACTTTCATGAAGAGTCCAAGATTCAAAAGGACAACTTTCAAGTTTAAATTGTAGCAACAACAGAGAAGTCAGAATCTGTCCTGCAGCCCAGATACTATTCAATGTTAAGCCCATATCTCAAGTTCTAGAAGTACAAATGCTCCGATTCTTGTTTTATTGGAAAGCTGAGACAATTTCCCTGAACTTTTATGAAGACTATCTGCTCAAATTCTGATGTTAGCAATGATGTTTTCCGCAGACAAGAAGATAAGGATTGCTACCAAGTGAAGAAGTGGCCACTCACTCAACAATTAGTCATCAAATCAGTAGTTTTTGGCCTATAAAAGGAGGCATTTGTCATGCATTTAGGCATCTTGATTTTCAAATCAAGATCATGCTCTTTATTTCTTTCTTTATATTTTTGTAATGTTTAAGTTTTATTTCATGTTATATTTTTCTCAATCTCTTGTTTATTCTTTTCATTTCCTTTAATATACTTATGTTCTTATGTTGTTTATTTATGTTTCTCTTTTTCATTATGTTTAGTTAAGTTTATTATGTCAAGGTGAAAAGGTTACACTAATGGTGTAAGAATAAGTATAGTGTAAACTCAACATGGACTTTAATGTTTGATACTAACATGTTTTGTATTTGTTATCTTATTCACTCTTAATACTTTGCTTGTTAAATGCTTAATCTAGATTTATGTTGTATAACCCTTGGTACAATAAATACTTGATTCTTTCATAACCAACTGTATGGTATAACCAACACTTGTGTTATGAAAGGAACTTGATTTGTTTGTAACATAAATTAACATCATGAATATCTGACAACATTTATAAATATTAGCATTATTTGTTTGGTGGATGACAGCAGCACTCAAGCACTTTGACTGGATAAAATGACATTGATCCAATCAGAATTTGGCAAAGTGTTCTTCATGAAAGTTGTTGGAAATCATCTTATCTTTCCACACATAACATTTCAGAGCATTTGGATCACTAGAGCTCTCGATATGGCTAAAATACTGAGTAGTGCTGTTGGTGGACGTGGTGGATAGACCTCAAGCTCTTATCTGGATGAAATGTCATTGTTACCATCAGAATGTGAGCACATCTTCTTCATTAAAGTTGTTGAAAATTATCTTTTCATTCCACCCACCAAATGTCACGTCATTTGGCCTTCTAGAACTCCAGATATGGGTAAAATTCTAAGCAGTGTTTGGGCTGGATTACAGGACAGATTCTGACTTCTCTTTTGTGGCCAAACATTGAATTTGAAAATGGCAGATTTGGGTCTTACATTATTCATGAACATTGTAGGCCTATTTCTTAGCTTTCCATCCATATAAATTAAGTTGAAATCCAAGATCTACAGCTCTAGATATGACCCAATAACTGAATAGTATTCCAATTTGAATTGAATCGGCATCTCCTTTCTAAGCTTAGCCGTTTCTTTGTCCTTTCACTTTCAATAGTTAATCACATCAATCAATCCTTTGAATTGTGAGATATGTCTGCATTTAAAATGAACATTTACCATAAATTAAAGCTATCTTATATTATCAGATCTGTTATTATAAAACATGTTCTCGTTAAGGAGTTATTGATACTTCAAGTGCAAAATCATGATATAAAATCTTGATAAAAATGCACTTTTAAGTACTAATCATTTACAGACTTTCTTTTCTTGTCCACTGATAACAAACTCCTCAGATTGTTCCATGTAAATTTCTTCATAAAGGTCATTATTTTAAAAAAGTTGTTTTTACATCCATTTAATATATTTCTAGTTTATTAATAGTTGTAATAGATATTAACATTTGTATGGAATTTATTTTTGACACGAGTGAATATATGTCAAAATCATCCATTTCTTCTTGTTATTTAAAACCTTTAACAACAAGTGTATCTATATATCTATCAATACTGCCATCAACTTTCATATTTCTTTTCAAGATCCACTTATAGCTTAATGACTTATTTCCAAGAGGAAGATCCACGAGTTCCCATGTATGATTATTTATAATGGACTTAATTTTATTATTGAGTGTCTCTTTCCAATAAAAAGCTTCTAGACAAGACATTGTCTAGGAATATGTTTGAAGTTCATTTTCTAACAAATATGTTAAAAAAGTGAAGCGGGTTGATATATATATATATATATATATATATATATATATATATATATATATATATATTAAAACTTATTTTCTTTTCTAACTTAAAAAAAATAGCCTTTTTGATTTCCTTCATTTTCTTTTCCATTGAATTATCTCAATCTCATGACCTATACCGTTAGCTTAAAGTTAACCCGAGTTGGCTTGTCCTTTATTATCTAGGTTATAGGTTTGTCATGCTAACTCTATTTGAGTCATGTTAGTTTTTTTTTTCATTTTTCTCAAATTTGTCCTTCCATATTTAATTGACTAATAATTAATTTGTATTGTTTATCATTTTTTGAAAAAAAAACTTTTCTTCCCAAATTATCATGATATTTTTTTAAGAAAAAATCAATTCATTTAATACCATACCCTATTTTTTATCATTTAATTAAAATAAAAAAAAATTTATTTAATGCATTCAGGTATATAACTCGAGGCACAAATCTTCTTCTTTCTTTAAAGTGTGCTTTTGACACTTGAACATATTTTTTATGAAAAAAAATTGGTTTTACGGTGTAGCCATATCTACTCGTGAGCCATCGCATGAAATCCTATTACTATGACTAATCTTTTATTTATTCACATAAAAAATTGGCCCAATCTTTTATTTAAATGGGAATATAGCCGATTGCATGTTGGCTTTTTTGCCATCTCAGATTCCAGGTACAAATATCTTTGTAAAACCATAAACAAGTTAAGAATACCTTACAACAATCAAACCAAAACTCATTCTTAACAGTCATGTTGAAGTTTGAACTCAGTAACATCTGTCGATGCACAACCACCACTTTTTGACCCAATTTTCTATCGAAGTAAGTTAGGGTTTTTAGAAAGAAATA
>Ga0325403_1001355_pt1 | contig 20199 bp, 11 predicted proteins | sample PopdelMetagenome_19_FD_205665 | JGI IMG/M metagenome (GOLD analysis project Ga0325403, IMG submission 205665) | Populus deltoides microbial communities from Bellville, Georgia, United States - Xylem-PdKOR-R4 | ecosystem: Host-associated > Plants > Phyllosphere > Stem > Wood/Secondary xylem... | reverse complement strand
TCAGTAACTTTGGTCATTCCTCACAATCTACACTTGCATGCATGCACGAACAAGAAGACAACAAATTATACAGAATACAGATGAATTGCCACGGAATTGCTTGCCAAAAGTACTTATAATTGCAAGATCAAGGGTGCCTATGAGACGTGGAGATGCAAAGCTGACAAAATCTCAATCAACTTCGTTTGCTGGCATGTTCTTTCGGTTGATTTGTCTTCACAAATAAATAGTGGGGTATAGAAGCTTGTGTAGCCAAGTCACGTACCCCATGTGCAACCAAAGACCAAAAACACATGCAGTACTTTGGCCATTGAACTAGAACAACTACATTAATGGAGTGCACAATCATAAATCTCTCTCCCTGCAAATGCATGTGTTTGTATGTGGCTTTGGATGCACATAAGGACTTGAGAGAAGTCCACGTTAAGCACATTCCTCAACTACATACCTTATCTTTCATGATAAAAAGGGGCACTCATGCTATCCCTAGCTCTATATATACACATTTGACACACCTATACTCTACGCAAATGCATTTCTTAACTTTATCCACCTTCAGTAAATTCACTGGCTCTTTTAAGTTCGATCTCTCTTGATGCCAAAGAAAGTGGAGCTTGAAGGAAGAAGCAGAGCTCCAAAAGGGCACTTTGTGGTTTATGTGGGCAATGAAATGAAAAGGTTCGTTGTTCCCACTTCTTACTTGAAGAGTCCTATCTTCCAGCAATTGCTAGATAAAGCTGCAGAGGAATTCGGATTTGATAACCAAAATGGAATAGTTTTGCCTTGTGATGAATCCACTTTCGACAGGCTTACAGCATTCTTGGCCAAGCATCACTCCTAGATTAATTATGAGCTTTCCATTTTTGTGTTTGAGTTACATGTTTGTGTTCGCGAATGTAATTAAGAGACAACTTGTCTATGAGAATAACACCTATTTGTATTGATAAGGTAATACGCTTAATCGTGAGAATAATATTCATAATGACTTAAGATCCATGATAAGTGATATAAGAATTCATGAGACTTCATTCGTGCTTTAACGTGTCATGAATTCGTGAGACTTCATTCGTGCTTTAACGTGTCATCAAAATTGAGTTTGAAGATATTAATTAATAAAACGAACCGACTTGATTGTCCTTTTCTTCAAGTCGACAATATTAATCTACAGTATGATATGACTTGTGAGTCTTTATTTGGTTCAATTAGAGAAAATATTCGGGCTTTCAATTTCCTTTCTTAGTTTGCACTTTGCCGACAGATGCAATACCGACAAACTTCTCAAGGGTATGACCAATCATTGAAGATGACAAAGAATTATTGTGTGGATGAAGAATCCTGTCTTGCCTAATATATATATATAATACTTCCATCCAATAAGGTATAAGAGATGCTAAATTTTAAAACTTTCAACACTTCTCATTAAGTTTCATTAAATTTATAAGTAATTGTTACCCAAACCTTACTATATTATTTAAAAACCAAAATATTTTACAAATCATGATTCTACATATAAAAACTTATAATTACAACATGCTTGAAGGATCAATGCTAATAGCTTTAATCTTCAAAATACATTATAAAACCATGTTCTCAGCCTTTGCTAGCAAACACAAATTCTAATTTCAAAGAGGTGAAACCTTACTATTTCAAACTGACATTTCCAAATCAAATACAGTAATTCCTAGAGCCATCCAGAGAAAGGATGTAACCCTTTCAGAAGATTGGATCCTCGAAGGTGCAACACAACCATAACCATAACAACTACCAAAATCAAATGTCCAAATAAAAGAAATAACCTAGTACACAGATGGAAAAGTCAAATTATCTTTCCATCGACATTCAACTAGTCCTCGGTTTTCGGATGTATCTTCCTCATCCAGCGCTATAGATCTAGGAAGAGTCTCCAAAATCCTTTATGTCATAAACATATCATACCAAATGAATCCACACAGAAAATCAACCTCTGATATACTTAAGTACTAGCTTCCAAAATGCAGATTACATTACAAAAATACCTGAACCTTTATATACAAACCTTGAACAACAATCCCCTCCAACCTCTCCGACCTTTTCCTCAATCACAGAAAACATCTAAAATGAGCAGAATGTTTTAACTTCAGAAAATGAATTTATAATTAACAAAACCTATTTCAAAAATGTTTTTTCTAACAGCCATAACTCTAAAAAAAGAGCTTGGTTTTTCAAAACCTTTTTACAACAAAGACATGAGATACAAAAGTGTTTTTATGATTTCATTACATTACATAAAGTTCATATCTTATTTTTTGAATAGTTTGAGTTATATTATACATCTGCACATCATATTACATATCCATTCGCATCAACAAAACATGCATGTCCCATAACATCTATAAATAAAACTCCTATTTGGGAACTTGCTAGCAGTCCTTCAGTCAAGTCAGACCATTCGCCTTTAAGGAACCTCAAAGTCCCTCATCAAGATTAAAAAGTTAAAGTTGCTCCTTATAAAATTTCCAGTGAAAATGTTACTATAAACACCAAATATATATATATAGTGTCGTCTCCTGATTCATTATTAGGAATTCAAGATGCCTCATCTTTATTACTTAGCTGCCAAACTCCATGGTGTACTTATTGATGATGTGTTATAACTTTTTTCTTGATAATTATATAATCATAGGTAATAAATGTGCAACTTTGATTGCTTAATAATGATGATGTTTTAATATTCAAAATGATTAGGTATAAGTTTTTTAGCAGTTAAATTATGACTTAATTACAAGTTCTATTATTTATTAAATTTGTAGCTTGTTATAAAAAGACTATAACTTGCAAAACAGTCTTCTTTGGTGGGATTTAGAGACCTACAAATGATAAAGTCAGTAATCTTTAAGCAAAAGGTCACAATAAATGAGAGAATGAACATTTATTCTTAAGAACAAAAATATTTGTTCTTAGTTTTATGTGATAAATATTCTAGAATTAAAAATGTATTTTTATTGAGAAAAGATATTCTGGAATTAAAAAGGTATTTCTTATTAAGAAAAGAGATTGTGAATTCTTTACCTGTATGATTATAGGGGTATCTATACTCCTAGAAACCTATATAAAAGATATTTCTTAAGGGTTTGGGAGGTCTTTCTACCATTATAACACTCATTAAGGATAAATATCCGTGACATTAGCATTAATATGGGACAAGATATCCCTGACATTAACATTAATAAGGGATGAGAGATGAATATCCATAATATTGATATTAATTCGGGATGAGAGACAAATATCCCTAATATTAATAAGAATAAGTAAATGGAGCCTTGTAGCCTAACATGGGGCCCATACTGATCCCTAGGCCTTTAGCTCTTTGTGTTTGGCATACTTCCAAGCTCACAGTCAATGGGTATGATAGCGAGCCAGACCCAAGCCCATTTAGGCTTAGCACATAGATGAGCCCAAGGACAACGAGTCTAGTAGCATGCCAAACTAATACCAATTAGGTTTGGCATGCAGCGAAGCCCAAGGTCTTTGGGTTAAGAAGGTCACTAGACCCATTGCCCAATTGGGTTTGATACGCAGCCAAGCCTAAGAATGATAGGTCAGGTAATTCACTAGACCTATATCTAATCGGGCTCGGCGCATAACGAAGACCAAGGGCACTGGGTCTAGTAGCTCGCCAAACCCCATACGGCCATACCCATTTGGGCTTTGCATGGTGCTAAGCTCAAAGGCGATGGGTTTGGCAACTTGCCAGACCCATAACCGTTTGGGCTTGGCATGTAGCTAAGCCCAAGGGTGCTGAGTTTGATAGCTTGCTATACCTCTACCCACTAGGGCGCGACATGATGTCGAGCCTAAGGTTATTGGGCTTAAAAGCGAGCTAGATCCATGTCATATGGAGTTGGCATTTTTCCAAGCCTAGGGACTTAGGTATGAATGCAAGCCCTTCCCTTCTATCAATGAGTTATCACCCTGCTTTTGGACTTTGTAAACAAGGACATAGGTTCAAAATTCATTTTTTTTATAATACTAAAAAATGTTAATCCATCAATAGCTCTCCAAGTTTTTATGTATTTAATATGCAAAGATTTGAAGGGTTGTCAGCTTTTAATTAGATACTTTTTTCCTTCCCCCATGTGATAGACTATCCTAAATAGAATTGTTGGGATTCTTATAGTCAGGTGGTTTGCTTTAATTAAAAAAGAGTTTCTTAGGAAGAAAAATGGTGGTGTGCATTAAATGCAGTAGTTGATTAGGTTTTTGGAGATTTATAGTGACATCAAGGATTATTCATCCAACGGTTTATAAACCCTAATATCATCCTCACTCCTATTTTTTTTCTTATACTTTCATTCTTACAACTTATCTACTAAAAATGAATTATTGAAGTGACTTTGGGCGAAACTTGTTCTTAGTTGCAAAAAGAATCTCTGCTATTTTAGGTATTTCCCACCTTAAACTACTTTCTTCTTCCTTCTTGTTATTTGTTTAGAAAAAACATGGACTCTAGAAAAGCTAAATCTGATCTTAAGAGTAATGATGTTGCTTATTCTGATTGTGAAGTTAGCTTTTAATAAGAAATTGGGGGAAGCAGTAGAGGACAAGGGTTCATTAGACTGGGCCCTAGGACTAGAAGGAGTGGAACTCCAGCTTGTACCTCTAGAAGGGAAGAAGGTAGTTTTAAACCTCAGAGAAGTCCCTATCCCATTGCCTCTAAGGAACTTTGGGAGGGGGGGCTACCTCAGACCTCTTAGGACACTAAGCTTTACAACTTAACTATCGAATAAGTGGCTTATATGAATGGTTGGAAGCCAATATAATATATGGCTAAACTACCTGTAAAGACTAAGAGGATTAGTCAACTGACCTTGACCACCTTCTGAGAGCGCTGTGAAATCACTCTCTTTTTATGCATGTACAAGCTGGCGGTACCCATTCCCTCTTCAAGGGGTCATAAGGGAAGCCTTTCGCTATTATAGGTTATGAATTTCTTCATGACATGTTATAATTGGATTGGTGGCGCTTATAGAGGTAATGTCATTCACTATTTTTTCACATTTGTCAACAGACCCAACAAACCTATGAAGGGGACCTTGCAGGGCAAGCTTGCCAACTTCAACAAATGTAGGGGTGGATGATAATAAGGTATAACATGATGGTTAGCCTAAAAGATAGGATGATAGAAATCTTCGGTCATGCTCATTATTGAAAACTACTCCCCTGAGGTGAGCAATAAACCTCTTCTCAGCTTGGTTGAGGAAGAAATATGTGTTATATTAGCCTAGACCTCAACAGAGTATAAGATCAATGAGATGGCCAAAGGGTATTATTAGACCCTGTTACAAAGTATGAATCTTCTTATATTTTTTTTGTGCATCTAAATATTCATCTCTAACTTTTTTTTTGTTCAAGATTAATAACTGAAAGGGAAAGAGAGTCCTTAGTAGGGTCTGTATTTAGAAGGGTGTCTTTATCCCTTGACTTATCTTGAGCTAAAACTGAAGTAAAGATGGAAAACAACCCATCAATATGGATAAGCGTTTTATCCCTACTGAGGAGATAATGAAGGGGCTTGAGCTAGAAGGGAAAATGATTCTCTCCTGGTTGGGGGTCAAATGGAGCTGACCATTCCTAAAGTGATTACGGGTGTTGTTGTCCACTTCAAGAGATGAAGGGTTTCCACCTCCTTAGAGTTTGGCATTATAGCCTCAACCTCTCTTGTTATCATATTATCAATGCTCCCATCCCCCACTTTCAATCATAGAGACCTATTCGACTGTTGGGACTTATGCCTAGGATGATATATTAAGAGCAGGATAACTCAGGCTCAAGGATGCTTTTGCTGAACTCGTCTGCGATTAAGACCCTTACACTTTCCTCATTCTGAGCGAGGAGGAAAAGCGAGCCATGAAGGCTATTCTTGGAGGGAGGTTCAACCTTAGGGTTGATGGCTTAGAGATGGTAATAAGCCTGAAAAGGCTTTTGACCATTTCTTCAGACATAGCGAGAGCTCCAATTATCATTTGATCTTTGCTAAACAAATGGCTCTCCATATGAGAAAATTTAACTCTTGTTTGATCTTATTATTTTATTTTATTATTATTATCTTTAATAATTATCATTTATCTTTGTTATAATTTCATGATGTGTACCCATTGTAAGAGGTGTTGGATAACTAAGAGGAATTAAGTGAGAGAGGCCATCACTAAGTATAGGGAAGACTAGACAACTCTTCAAAAGTTGAAGACTAAGAAGGCTATAATATAGGCTAAATTGAGGGAGCTGAGGATAGTCTATGTGACACCAAAGGATGACATATAAGGTCAAGTCCTTCAGCTTAGCTCCATTGAAAACGAGCTCTGTGTAGCTCATACTAAATTAGCCTCCCTTAAGCAAGGAATGATTGAGATGAGGGCATCTCAGGAGGTTCTGAGGGTTGAGCTCCTTAAAACTAGAGAAGAAGCCACAACTCTCATATGAGGATAAAGACTTTAATGAACTCTTTTGAGAAGTTCCAGGAGATGTTTGGAGTGTCCTTTTCACTAAATAAGATGGTTGGAGATAAGATTTTCCTCGCCATGTCCAACTTGTATTTCTTCAACTTGTATAGAGGAATTCAGATGGACTTTAGTATTACTTTCCACCCAGTCTTTGTGCCTGACTTTGCTGATGTCTTCCCTATAAGGACTGCAACCGCCTAATATGGATTCTACCTCGTTGAGAAGCCTGGCCTCGATGTTTAGCTATTAGCCCCCTCACCCCTTTTGGCTTTATACATAACCCCAGTTGTAAATCCCTGACCTAAAACTGGTAAATCAATGCTAGAAATGGTAAATTTTTTTATTGAGAAATGATACATTAGAGAGAAAGTTTTGTAAATTATAATGAACATTCCCATGTGATTAGTTTAAATGTCGGATGAAATAAAAAAATAAATCAGTACGTGAAATATTAAATAACAATAAATCACGCTAGTTTCTTGATCGGGTAAAATAATGATTTGAAAGAGAAAATATTATAAATTTGAGTTATATTATTTAGAAAATAGAAGGATTTTTTTGAATAAATTAATGAAGACCTTTTGTGTGAGAAATGTTAATTTCTGGAACAAACTCGTGTACAATTGTGCGATTAGAACTAAAAGTAGTAAAGACTCCAAGGAAAACTTTATGATAATTATAAATTGGAATCTCTAAATAATTAATCTAATAACAACAGTGATTTATGTAAATTATACGGTATGTGAAATTTGGATTTTCAGTGAAAAATTATTGACTATCCAGTTTCACAATGTTGAGTGCATTTCTCAATCCGATTGTTGGATCGAGCTAAACATTTACAAAACACCTTCTAACATATTGTTTTATCTTGGGTTAAAAGTTCAGGATAATCAAAATTTAGTAAAACCCCGAAGATAAATTTCAGTGTTGAGTTATTACATAAAACACTAGAAGATAAATTGTGGAACAACCAAACAAGGCCTAAGGTCTTGATGGAGAGGGGTATATGTAAAACCCTAACTAAAAAAACAAACTAAAAAAATAATGGATATAAATTAAGCCTCGTGAAATTGGGTCAATTAAAAATAAAGATAATAAATGATGAGAATATAACAAATTTAAAATGGACATTTGGACAAATATAAAACATAAAAGTTTAAGTGGGGGGAAGTTGTAACCATGAAAAGTTTGAGACAATAGTATAATGAACAAAATAGGAGCATTTAAATTGTGAATGGCATGGAAACCATTCATGGTCAACCACTTTGTTTAAGGAAAAAAAAAGGAGTTTTGTTGATTTTTACTTGATTTTCACCTTAAATTCATCAATTTAAACACTAGATAAAGGTGAGTAAAGGATCAAAAGAAGGGTTTAGGAGGAATTTGAACTAATAATTGAATATTTCTATGAGTTTTGAAGAGCATAAAGTGACTAGTTGGGAGGAAAGAATTAAAGGAAGAAGAAAACTTTTTTTCAACATCTTTTTCCTTTAAATTTCTTATGTATAAGAGGTAAGAAACATTGATTCAAGCTTGGTTTAAGTTTATCTTATGAAATAATACATTTTATTTGAAATATGGATGATATAAATTTGAAATTGATTGAATCATTTTTTAAATTGATGATATTGTGTTTGAATAATATTTATAAGCATGAAATATGTTTGGGTAATGATTTAATTGAAAGAATGGAAGAGAAAAACCCACCCCCACCATTTATTGAATTCAGCCAAGCAAGAAGTTTATGGGATTAAGATTAATTATGTAATTGTTAGGGAATTTGGGTTAATATGGATGTTTAATAGATGGATAAGATGTAAACTTGACAAAAAAAAAAAAAGAAGAGAAAATCCCTATTTGCTTACCATGAGAATGCAACTAAGACATTGTTCAAGTGGAGGGATTTGAATTATTCCAATTATTAAGGGATTTATGTTTAAATGTATTTAGTTGAAACATTTAAGAGGTTAGAAATAGTTTAATTATGGGGAATTAAAAAGAAAACTCACCCTCACCATGAACAAAAGTTTGGCCAACCTAATGTAAAGGAATTGGATTTGTTTAACTTGGTTGATATGCAAATTAGTGTATAGTTGTGTTGGCTAGAGGTAAAATTTCTTAATAATGGATGAATTATTGAGATTTGAAGAAACTTTTGGTGTCTTTTCTTATACTTGTGTCGGCCAAAGTGTTGAGTAAGGGAAATGGAATTTGAAACATATTTCTTCATGAAAGTTATAGTTAGAGATGTTAATTTTCAAATGAGATTGACCTCATTTAATTTAGAGTTATAGAACCCCGGATATGGATAAAAAAATTAAAAAAGGTTATGCTAGATTTTTGCTCGATGATTTTGTTAGTTAACTTGTTGCTAAATTCAATTGGTAAAAGATAGAATTTAAAATATATTTCTTCATGAAAGTTATAGTTAAAGATGTTAAATTCAAAATGGGACTAAACTCATTTAATTTGGAGTTTTAGAACTCTAGATATGAGTTAGAAATTAAGGAAGGGACATACTACACCTTGCTGGATAAATTATGTATATCACAAAAAAGGATAGTTTTGGGGGCGTTAAGGGCAAAAATGAGTTTTTTTCCCTCACAAAAATTATAGTCTTATATCTTAACTTTTTAAAGAGAGATGCCATGTCTAAAACCAAATTGTAAAACTTTAATTATGATTAAAATATGAAACAACATTATTAAAGTAAAACTTGAATGATAGAAGTTATAAGAACAAAACTTGAGTATACTAGAGTATATGTGTGTGAATGAATTATAGGAAGTTTCTCTTATTAATTAGACCGAGAATACAAATTGAAAGAGAAGTTGGATTGAAATCTCATTATAATTTAACTTGTAAATAATGATCATGTTGAAAGAAATCAACTTAGATTATATTATACGAAATGAGTATCTTATAAAAAATGATATGGTAAACCTATTAATACAAGAGAGGCTGCAGAAGCTGTACAATAGCATGGAGGTGCATCTAAAGCATAGACAATAGGTATATGTTCATCACCTAACTTCTTTCTATTTAAGGAAGTGTTTTGAGTAATTATTTAATGTACAAATGAAGTATCTTTTGAACATATGTATGTGATGTGTAAATTAGTTGGATACAATGCTGAAGGCTATGCTGTTAAATATTATGTCTCCCGTAACAACGAGAGTTTTATTCATAATTGATATATAATGAAAATATGTCATATTTGTAAAAGAGGTGTAGTATAAAAATGTGTAATAATTGTAAATAATGTATATTATAGGAAAGTGAAATATATGAATGAGGTATATTATGAAGATGTGTAATATGTGAAAGTGTAGTATTTGCTTCCAACCTTATAACATATGACTTAATGAATGTTTTGTTATTTGTTGTACATAAATCCAATGCAATATATGGAAATGTGATATTATATAAATGTTATGCCTTCAGAGAATGATTATATAAATGTTTGCCTTCAGGGAAAAAAATAATATAAAAAATAAATTGCCTTTGAGGCAGAATAATATAATTCCAAGAAATAAATTGCTTTCAGGGAGGGATAATACAAATCCAAGAAATAAATTGCTTTCAGGGCAGGATAATGGAATTCCAAGAAACAAATTGTTTTCGGGGTTGGATAATGGAATTCCAAGAATAGATTTCTTACGAGGCATGGAAATTATTATGTGAAAATATTGACCACAAGGCAAGATAAATATTATCATGTAAATATTATTATGTGAATATTGCTTATGGGGCTTGAGAATTATTATGTGAAATAATTGTTTACGAGGCAAGATAAATATTATTATGTAAATATTGCCTATGGGCAAGTAAAATATTATTATGTGAGTATTGCTTATGGGAATAGAAAATTATTATTTGAAATCATTGTTTTCGAGGTAGGATAAATATTCCTATTTGAATACTACCTACGGGGCATGCTAATTATTATATGGAATTATTGCCAATGAGGTAGGATAAATATTATTATGTGAATATTTTTTACGGGGCAAGATAAATATTATTATTGCCAATGAGGTATTATTATGAGTATAATAACAATAATTTAATGCATATAAAGAAGAAAAAAAGAGCTTATCAATTGTTAAAGAGACTATATTAAGTTGGAAATTTATTATGGATTTGATATACTTATAGATAAGATTAAAAATGTTATGTGTTTCATATATTTTTGTTGAGTATTAGTGACTCTCTCTCTCTCTATATATATATATGTGTGTGTGTGTGTGTGTGTTTGTTTGTTAAGATTTTTATGATACTATGTGTTTTCAAGTATCTTCCTTTGAAGTTTCCAATTCTTAATAAAGTGATAGTGAGCTACATAGCTTTTCTTATTGGAAAAGTCCTTTTAAAGTCTGATAATGTTTTGTAATTAAATTAAAATTTAATATCGTATCATTATAATTATGGATTTAAATGATGGATGGTGAGATTGAGATTACCTTTATTGTATTGTAATAAAACATTACCTGTTAGATGAATATTAAATTACAAGGTTATTGTACTAGGAAGACCAAGTCCATCCTCTAGAGAGTGGTGCTATTGCATTAGGGAGACCTCTGGTCGATCTCTTAAAGAGTGGTGTTATTATACTATAGAGACTAAGTTCATCTCTTGGATAGTGGTGCTATTGCACTAGAAAGACCAAGTTCATCCCTTGAAGAGTGTTGTTATTACACTAGGGAGACTCATGGTCAATTCCTTGGAAAGTGGTGCTATTTCACTAGAAAAACCTCAAGTCCATCCCTTGGAGAGTGTTAGACTTCATTGCACTTCTTCAAAAAAATCATGGAAGAATTACATTATTATTCAAGTTGTTCATAATACATTTTTAAGTTATCAAAATGCCAAGTGTGAGGAAGAGTCTTCCCATCCATATCTTGTAGGTGGTAAGTATTTTTTTTTATAACCATGACGACTCTAAACAAACCATGCCACTTTGGGACCAATTTTCCTATACTTTCTATGTTGCTCATAACTTCTAACTTTCTTAATATCAAATTCCTTAACTTGAACTTTCTATTTATGACCTTAATATTATGATACTGAGTAGTTCTATGCTAACATGATTTATTTTTAATTACTTAGGTCAGTCGAGATTCCTCTAACAAATCCAGATTGGCTCTTAGACCTTGTCCATTGTTTTCTGAAGTGTGACGAACTACCCTATAGCTTGGGCACCCAATCTCAACTAGTATCATGACCTTATTACTATAAGTGAAAAGAAAAGGGGTTTCTCCTGTAGATGTTTTCTGAGTAGTTTTGTTAGCCTACAAGATTTCATTTAGTAGTTCTGCCTACTCTGACTTAGTTTCTTTTATATTTTTCTTGATTTCATTAAGCAAGACTTTGTTAATTAGTTTAGCTTCACCATTTATCTGGGAATGTGACACTAAAGAGAACTATGGTTAACGCGAAGCCTTTAGTAATGCTCTCTCATCTTATTGTTATCAAACTATGTCCTATTGTTAGTTATTATGACTTTAGAAAGCCCAAATCAACAAATAATGTTTTTCCAGAACAAAGAAATCACTTTATTAGTGGTGATCTCTGTTAAAGCTTTTGTTTCTACCCACTTGGTGAAATAATCAACTTGCTACTAGGATAAAAAAAATTTTTGCCAGTGGCCTTAGGGAATGGACCTAGGATAACCATATCTCGTTGAGAAAAGGGTCATGAAGAGGTTATGGTGGTCATTTCCATAGAAGGTTGACAGGAGACTGAGACAAATCTCTAACATTTATCATTTCTCCTCATGAAGTTTGTGGCATCACGAAGTATGATTGGCCAATAGAAACCTACTCTTGTAGCTTGAGCAACAATAGCTTTAGAGCCTTTATGAAGGCCACATATTCCCTCGTGTATCTTCTTTAAACCACAAGTAATTTCTTTAGAAGATAAGCAATTTGGAAGTGGAGCTGAGATGGATATTTAATATAGAATGTTATCGATAAGGCAATACCTTGTTGCTCACTCTGTTAGGTGAAGGGCTTCATCTATGTTCAAAAACGGTTCTCCAATATTCTTCAATATTGATAGGAACAATTATAAGCTCTTCTTCATCCACACTTTGTTTTTCCAAAACCTCAACCTAAAAATTTGTATGGAGGTCTATAGAATTGGAACTTGCTAACTTGGATAGGAGATCTGTCTAGTGGTTATTGGAATACAAATGATTAAAATGTTGTTGCCTTCGATTTTCTTAGAGAGATAAGGCTAAACTTCTGAAGATACCATTGCATGGTTGGTTCTTTAGCCTTATATATTCCTTGGCATTAACCAACCACCAACTAGGAGTAGATATGAACTTAGAGAGGGTATGCATTCAAAGCCTCGACAAAGCCCGATCCTTCTAAAAGAGCTTTATACATTAATACTTTATTCGTGGTTAGAAACTCAAAACATATCGTGTATTTAGACACTTGTTCTTCATAGCTTACGAGTATTATCCCATCTCTATTTCCATCAATATTAGAAGATCCATCAACATATAATTCCCATATGAAGATCGTTATGGAGTGTTCTACTAGAGTTTTTGGTTTAATAGGGGAAATGACTATTACAGGTTGGGACTTAGATACAACCACTGACCTTTTAAAGCAACATTCAACAATGAAATCCACCAATGCTTATCCATTTATAGTTGGTATGGGTTTGTACTGAATTCCAAGCTCTCCCATTTCAATGGCCTATCTTACTAAGTGTTCGAGCATCTTTAGCTTATGGAGAATCTACCACAGAGGTTTTTCTGTTAGTATTATGACTTGGAGAGCTTGGAAGTATGATTTCAATTTTCTAGAGGCACTTACCAGAGCTAGAGCCATTTTTTCCACATTTAAATATCTCATCTCAATATCATGCAGAGTTCGACTAGAGTAATAAATTGAACATTGTATTGCTTCTTCCTTTCTTACTAATATTTCATTAACTCTAAGTTCGCCACACCCATATAGAAGAAAATTATTCCATTCTCTATTGGTAGAGACAATACATTAGGAGATGAAAGATGGACTTTAAGCTCTTTAAAAGCCTTTTGACATCTAGTGTCCACTAAAAGCTAGAAATGTTTTTTAAAGTCTTAAAAAATTATAGAGTACGCTCCCCAAAATGACCTATGAACCGGTTGAGGGCAATTAATCTTCTTGTGATATGTAAAACCTCTTTTACATAATCTTTTCCGGGTTAGGCTCTATTCCCTTACTACATACTAGGAAACTCAAAGGCTTTTCTCCTCTAATGGCAAAGACACACTTAAAAGGGTTAAGTTTATCTGATGATGGCTAAGCATATAAAAAACTTCTTCTAGGTCCATGAGATGTTGCTCAAAGGTCTTTCTTTTTACCAATATGTCATCAACTTATCCCTTCATGATCCTTCCCAGTTGCCCTAGCATTCTTAAGCCCAAAGAGCATAGATTTGTAACAAAACATTCCCTTTTTAGTTATAAAAGCTATTTTTCCTCATCATCTAGGTGTATGGAGATTTAATGATATCCAGAGCTGACATCCAATGAACTTAAGTATCAAAACTTGCGGTGGAGTCAACCAATCGATCAATATTTAGGAGAGGTTAACTATATTTTAGGCAAGCACTATTTAGATTTGTGAAGTCTATACACATTTGTTGTTGTCATTGCTTTTCTTGACCATTATCACATTTGCTAGCCAATCAGGGTACATTACTTTCTTAATAAAGCAACAGCGAGGAGCTTATCCTTCTTTTCTATTATTGTTTTTTTTTCTTTCACCTTTAAAATCCCTCTTCTTTTGAGGGACTGTAGGAACACTTGGGTCAACCTTTAACTAATGAGTGGTTATTTCAGGATTGATTCCTGACATGTTGAAGGTGCCTATAGTGAAATTGGATCTTTGGATATGAGGAGCTCTGTTAGTTATTTCTATTATTTTAATGTCAGGGTGGAATCCATTTTGATGATTACTTTTTCATTCTTTCCTAAAATACATCCCTCAACTCTTTAACAGTTTTGGTTCTCACCTTCACCCTTTCTTTCAAGAACTTTTGCTGGTTCAATGCTAGAGTTTTTTTACCCCAAAAACAAGTAGAGGTACATTACCTGAGGCCACCTGCCTTCCTCTTATTATGGCTGCTTTCTTCTGAGTATATTTGTTATTTTAATAAATATACAAACTAGTGTAGTTGAGCTATTATCTTAATATTTATGTTAGATATGATAACTTTATTATTAGAAATTTATTTTAATAAACATATATGAAAATAGGGTTCACTTATTTTTGGATCAAGACTTTATTGCAAATTACTCTCTAATGAAACTACTTGAACATAGAAACATTAACTTGTTAAAAAAACAAAACAAAGTGAATGAAATATTAATTTCAAATAACCCTTGGTTGGTATATTTTATGAACCTAAATTCAATCCTAAAACCCTTCTCCCACATTGATATAGTTTATATAGTGGGAAATTAAATACTCAAAATTAGGCTTATAGACCATCAAAGCTTATAGAAGAGAGAAGTTATAGGCTAAGTTGGTTTAGGGCTTAAGCCACATGGGCGAGCTTACTCGACTTAACTTAGTCAATAAGCACAAGCTCAAGTACGGATTTGAGTTTGGTTTTATTATAAAATAATTTTAGACTATAAATATTATTCTTTTTTAGTTAGCATATGAACAATCTGTTTGGACAATTATCTTCCTTTACCTAAACAATATTTTATTTAAGGGAAAAATGTTTATTTTAAAAGCAAAAAATTATCAGGGTATTTCTTATTATGGGTAATGAAAGCTAATAAATAATGGAAATTAATTATGGTAATTATTAGAATTAATTGTTTATAGTTTTTGGTTTCGAGTTTCAGTATAAAAAGGGGTTAAAGAGAGGGTGTTTTTCCAACTTTCTTTACCTTTATTTTTTTGTCTCAATTTCTTTCTACTCTAGAGTTTAGGTTCTGGTATTTTATAGAGAGTTATTAAGTCTATTTTTTCTAAGATCATGGACCTTGAATAGGAGTGCAACTAATTAAGGTGATGTTATTGAAATTCTAAAATGATGATTGCATTCATTCCATTTGTATCAAGTGACGAGCACTAAACGCTTAAGAACAAAAAATTTGATCCTTGACAACAACATGATTTGCATCTATTACATAATCTAAGTGCTTCAACACATAAATGTTCATATCATTCTTTTTAAAATATTATATGTGCAATTTATTTATTCATGATTTGTCATCAGTAGTTTTAATCTTTATGCTTGTCAAGTTATTCTACAATCTATGTTTATAAAATTAATATAATCAAAAGTTCTTTAGTTTTATATTCATGCTATTTACTTCTAGTTAAACTAAAAATCATCATATTAACCGAACAAAAGCCAACAATATCAAGGCTTTAGTTTTTTATTTAGTTTAATGTATATTGTTCTTTAGTTTTGTATTTTATGTGTTTATTAGTAATTTGCTCAATTTTGTTATAAGTTAGGATTTAATCAGTTTTTTAATTGGCATGCAATTTTATTTTTTGATACAACCATATTTACATGTTATATAAGAAATTGGACTTAACAATTAATTATGATTAATCCCAAAAAATTTATTATGATTTTAATATTTTAACTTTTAATTATTAAATATTTTGGTTTAATGTTTGTGATTAATTATTATAAATTTATTTGGATTTTTTTTCTTGTGACAAGTCAAATTTTAATAAAGAGATATTGGGAATTGTATATAGAAAATATTATAAAAACAATTATTTTAATCAAGTGATGATTACTTTAACCAATGTTACATTAATAAGTATTACTTCGATAGGAAGGATTTTATCATTATTTTCTATGATACACGTTAAGAAACTTGAAAAGTTCAATGAATTGAATTTTAAGACGTGGCAACAAGAGATAATATTCTATCTTACCACCTTAAACTTGGTAAATTCTATACAGCTGAAGATGTTAGTATAAAAAATTCTTTGTTAAAAAATTTATAGACTTAAATATGACCGATTCAAGGATTGTGATAAGCTAAGTTCAAGAGTTTTAACTTATTTTGCATTATATTCATGTTGAATGAATTATTCTAAGTGAATCCTTCGAAGTGGCAACAATTATTGAGAAATTATCATTGTCTTTGAAAGACTTCAAGAATTGCCTTAAGCATAAGCATAATGAGATAGGAGTTGAAGAACTTATTCTAAGATTGAGGATACAAGATGATAATAAGTTCAAAAAAAGATCAAACTCTTTCAGTATGGCTTCCAAAGCAAATATAGTTGAACAGGTGGTATAAAACCACAAGAAAAAAAAAGTTTGATATAAAAAGAAATGGAATTGCCAAAAAAATTCAAAAAAAAGTGTTTTATCTATAATAAGGTTGGATATCAAGCTATGAATTATAAAAAGAAAAAAAAAGACTACTCAAGCTAATGTCACTAAGGTTAATAACCTCATACATAAAGTGTTACTAATGAACTTGTCTGTTGTTATCTCTAAAGTAAAACTAATCAACAATCATTAGTAATTATGGGTTCTTATACTAGTATAATAAAACATGTATAAGCCAAGAAGAAGATATTAAATAATTATATATGAAGAATTCATCAACTTGAAAGGTACTAGGTATTAGAAAGGTTATACTAAAAATGATTTTTAGAAAGCTTCTTATTCTTAATAGGTGTTTCAAGTTGTTGACTTTAAGAACTTGGTGTCTGATCTATTATTGAGCAAAAAAAGTTTTAAGATGTTCTTTGAGAATGACAATTTTATACTCACTAAAATTATGATGTTTGTAAAAAAGTGGTGTCTTTATGATGATGTCGTCAAAATGAATGTAATGATTATTGTAAGATGAGATTAACAACAACAACAATATTTTTTATTCTTATTAATTTGAGTATTGTGATATATGTCATAATAAGTTATATGTCATAATAAGCTATAGCACGTGAGTTGTAATTCTATATAAAGGTTAATTAATCTTGAATTATTATCAACTATGATTTTTTAGAAAAATCAATTGTGTGAAGTTTGTGTAAAATCAAAATTCACAAAGTTTTTTTTTTCAAACAATTAAAGAAAAATGTGATTATTTCACTCTAACATTGGTGGTTTAAAATTTGTGTAAACTAGAGTTAGGAAAGTATATTATTTTACTTTTATAAATGATTACATAAGGTATTGTTATACCTATTTAATTAAAAGCAAAGATAAAGCCCTATAAATGTTTAACCATTAAACGAATGAAGTTAAAAATCAACTTAACAAGATGATAAATGTAATAAGAAGTGATAGAGATGGAGAATATGAAGCACCTTTTAGTGAATTTGTTTTCCAAGACATTGTTATCCAATAAATTATTGCTTCTTATTCACACTAACAAAATGAAATTGTAGAATGGAAGAACAAGACTGTAAAAGAACTAATAAATGTCACGTCAATAAGTTGAGAACATCTTAGAACTTATAGGGGGTATAATCTTGAATTTGAATTATATACTTAACAAAAGACCTCATAAGAAGTTAAATAAGACATCATATATTTTGTGAAATGAAGGAGATCTTTTATATATATATATATATAAATAACTCCATGTATAGAAGTGTTTTGTAAAAGTGGTAATAATTGATCCTAAAATGGTCAAGATAGAACCTAAAATTATGGATTGCATCTCCTAAAATAAACCTCGAAGCTACTCCTATATAATGTTCTATTGATGTAGATAGAAGCACAGATAAAAAGATAAGGGGACATAAAGATAAACTATTTGGCTAAAATGGGGTTATCCCATGTGAACCTAAAGTTGTAGTTTTATTCCTAAAATTAAAGTATAATGAGTTCTGCCTTCCTAAGAGATTTACAAGTCTTTAAATAGGTATGAAACCAGCCTTAACAAGGAAGGAACATAAAAATCCTGGAAAAATGAAAAACTAATGGAAAATCCAAAAATAACATATAATCTAGCAAAATCAAGGAAAATAACAAAATTGGCTCAAATAACGTTTTTGAAGCCTAATTTAGGGTTTTATATAACTCATATAGTTAAAGCAAGCTAGGTTTCTATAAAACTAGGCCTTGAGAATCTCTTGGAAAAAATTGAGTTTGGGTCTTTTCTTATGACTAGCTCTATCCTGGTAGTCTATAAATACATATGTTAGGCTATCTATGTGATCCATTAATGGCAAACCCCTATTTAACTAAGTCAAATCCTCACCTGATTGCTTAGAACCTTCACTTTTTACTAGTCTAGCAACATCGCTTGTCCTAAAGCTCCTATTAAAAAGAAGTGCTTAATAGTGAGTCCATTATGCAAAATCATACTTGGTAGCTAGTGGACCTTCCACTTGGAAGTAAATTATTAGGCTATAAATGAATCTTTAAGAGGAAGATGAAAGTTAATTGTATTATTGAAAGATATAAAACAAGACTTATTGTTAAAGAATTTGAATAAAAAGAAGGTATGCATTATTTTGACATATATTTAATAGTATCAATAATAACTCTCAAACAAAAGTTAATAACTATCATAACCATTAACAACTTGAAATACATAAAATGGATGTGGAGACAACTTTCTTAAATGGTAACTTTAACAAAAAGACTTATAGGAAATAACCCTAGGGGCTTGATGTCAAAAGCTTTGAAAACAAAAGTCTATAAGCTTGTAAAATCATTATACGGTTTAAAACAAGCACTTAAACAATGATATAAAAAAATTGACAAGATTATGTTAGCAAATGAATTTATAATCAACAAAGTTGATAAATATGTTTATATTAAAAATATAGATAAATGTTATGTCATTATAGGTTTCTATATGGATGAGATGTCAATTTTAGACAATAATGATTATATGATCAAGTCTACCGAAAAAATATTAACTGATAAGTTTGATATGAAAGATCTAGGTGCCGCAAATGTCATATTAAGAATAAAGATTTCTAGAATATTTGATGGATTGGTATTGTTCTAATTTTATTATATTGAGAAAATTCTCAAAATATTTTTAAAGGTTACAATAACACCATCAAAATATCAATGATATAAGTGTATATTTGTCCAGAAACATAGGTGAAGGAGTAAACCATTTGGAATATTCTCATATAATTAAAATTTTGATATATGTTATGAATTACTAAAAGACTAGACATTGCATATGCAGTAGATTTATAAATAAATAGTGTACTAAAATATTTGAAGTAGATCTTGGATTATGAATTACACCATAATAATTGTCTAATGGTACTATAAGGTTAAATTAGATATCTGATACTATCAAAATTCAGTAGTAGATATGTCTTCACACTCGGTGTAGCAACCATGACATGGAAATCCTCTAAGAAAACATGTATTGGAAGATATATGATGAAATTTCTTGAGTTTATAATCAGAGTTTATTGCTCTTGATAAAACTTGAGTGGAAGCTAAATAATTTTAAAATTTCTTAAAGGATATTTCATGTTGGCCTAAGTTAGTAGTAGCAATTTGAGTCTATTGCGATAGTCAAAAAGTAATTGAAAGAGCATAAATATAATATTATTAATCATTTACTTTTTAATGATATTATTTCCGTTGAATATGTTAAGTCAAAAAAAAATTACAGATCAACTCACTAAAGATTTAACGATAGAACTTATGTATAGTTTACCAAGTCAAATATAGCATAATACTTATATGAATGATCCTTTATATGAGTGGAAATGTGGTCATGTTTTTTTAAATTATGAAA
>Ga0325403_1001354_pt1 | contig 20203 bp, 10 predicted proteins | sample PopdelMetagenome_19_FD_205665 | JGI IMG/M metagenome (GOLD analysis project Ga0325403, IMG submission 205665) | Populus deltoides microbial communities from Bellville, Georgia, United States - Xylem-PdKOR-R4 | ecosystem: Host-associated > Plants > Phyllosphere > Stem > Wood/Secondary xylem... | reverse complement strand
CTATCCTCTCAGATTGCCCCACCACAATAATGCACCAGCCTGTATATGGCTGCAGTAGCCATGAGCTCAATATCACACAACTGTTTCTCATCAACAAGGCAGCACCGTTCGTTCAACCTGCAGGCAATTTAAATATCAAACTTAAGGTGGCCATCTGGCTTATCAAAGCAAAGAAAAAACGAGTCAACACTGACTATTTGGCTCATGAAATCAAGGGATTAATGTTTTGCTTGCAGTGCTTTAGAATTGCTAGCTATTTTTTTCCCGAGAACAAAGGGACAGAGAAACAACACTTGGTGATTAATCAAGATGGTTGCGTCTCGACCTCAAAGGCAAGGCTCTAGCTAGCCTGAAGATCATATTCAATTATCTAATATATCCACTACAAGATTTAACAGTTTTACCAACGGAATTTTTCCGTCGATGTAAGACACATATTCCATCGGTAATTATATTACCGACGGAATCAAAGACGGAAATAATCCGTCGGTAAATCGTTCATCGGTAATGTTTTGTCCGTCGGTAAATCCGTTGGTAATAGAATTACCGATGGATTTACTGACGGAACAGACGCGTCGGTAATAATTTTTTTATTACCAACGGAATTTCCGAGGGATTTATCAACGGAATTACCGTCGGTAATTATTGAAAAACATTTTAAAAAAAATTCATTTTATAAAATTATAAAATAATTAAATTAACATAAATTAACATTGTATAATATATACTCAAAATGCTTGGAAAAAAGAATAAGAAAATCAATTCAAACAAATTTGCAACAAATAAATAAAATAAAAAAATAAATTCAACTAAAAAATTTCATATGAAAAAAATGAAGTTGCAATTGCTAAAAATTTAAAAATCCTATAAATAAATCTACTAAAAATTGATCTTATATGAAAAACAAATCTCACAACAACATTTATACAATTGTTAAGAACAAAAACAATTAAAAATAAAATAAGAACAAATATAGTGAAAAAAATCATGAAAAAAGAAGAAAAAAGAAAAATCTTACCTTAATGTAGTTGCAAGTGAAGCTAAGGAGAGAAAAAAAATTTCATTAAGCATATTAATTAAAAAAAAACTAAGAGGATAAAAGAAGAAAGAAGAAGAAGACATACCCAAGCATGGAGGAAAAGAGAAGGAGATGAAGAGAGAAAAGAAGAGAAAGAAATAGATCAGAAATGATGTTTTTTACATAAAATGAAGAAGAAGAAGAAGGCATACCTTAATGATGTTTTTTACATATAGTGAAGAAGAAGAAGAAGAAGAAGTAGAAGAAGAAGAAGAAGAAGAATAATAATAAGAAACGGGTCTGTCTTTTGTGAAATAAGGGCATTCAGGCTTTTTATTGGGACGCTTTACCGACGGATAATTAAATATTAATATTTTTTAATTATTCCGTGGGTAATTCCATCGGTAATATTTAATTTAAATTTTTAATTTCGTAAATTTTTTTCAGAAACCGCCAAAAAATTACCGATGATTTTTCAATCCGTCGGTGATTCCGTCTGTAATATTTAAATGAAAATTTTAAATTAATTGAATTTTTTCAGAAAACCGCCAAATAACACCGACGACTTTTCAATCCGTTGGTGATTTACTCTCTGGAAAATACCGATGGAATATTCCGTCGGTGACTCCCTTTATAATTAACATGATGAACAGTGTTCACAATTTACCAACAAATTTATTGACGGAATCACCGACGGAATAAATTCCGTCGGTAATTCCGTTGGTAAAAATAACACGTCATCATTTTTTTTTTGCTTTGTTTTAATTTTTTTTTCCACGATAATTCCCTCGGTATATACCGAGGGAATATTTCCATCGGTAAAATCCCTCGAAAATTTATCGACGGAAATATTCCCTCGATATTTCCGTTTGTATTTTTTAATTTTCTGGTAGTGATCCCACATATCAATAAAGAATAACCTCACATGATAAACAAGAATCCAAGACGTTGGCCCTAGGAATTGACATAATCTTCCATTATCGAATATTAAATGTGAAAAAAACAAAAGGGACTATATAAAGCTACAAGTAGATCTTTCTTTGCATGATTAATTGACAATCGAAAGATTACAAAAAATGAAAGACTTCAAATTAACCCCTATCATATTATTTCATTCTTAATATTTTACATAAAAATAATACAAGAAAGATAATAAGTATGATTAACATAAACTTTAACTCTACTAGAGACTATTATTATAAGGACCAAACAATTTTTTTGTTGTATCTTTTAAATTAACTACGAGTTTGTAATCACTCTCCTCAAGATTCTTTAGTTCTCTCTTTTTTATCTTTTTCAATTGACGGGATAATTCTTCAACTTATCTCTACAAATTTATCTCTTTTGATTGATGAGTTGATTCTGTCATTTATCTCTTCATGTTTTCTACCATTAGTTTTTGAATGTTTCTTTCCCAAGAAGGAGGCACCTCCCCATCCTCCCTTACATGCGCATGTTTTATTTTGCAATACTTCTAATCATAGTTATTCCAGCACAAAACACTAAGCACCAGGAATTGTATAGCTCTTATACTAATTAATGTAAACAAAAATAATATAAGAAAGACATGAAACACAAATAATACAAAATTTTACCGATAACCATACAAAAATCTCATTTGAAATTTTATTACTAAACATTTCTCTTGGGTTATTCTACTGAATTATAAATTAAATATCTCTATTTAGATCAACTTTAAAAAGAAAGACAAATCATAATAAATAACTATACAATTAAATAACTATACAATTATTAAATATCTCTATTTAGATCAACTTTAAAAAGAAAGAAAAATCATAATAAATAACTATACAATTATTATAGGGATTTCTAAACTAAATTGAAAAAATATATTAGAAAGGAAAATAGTTTTCTAAACTGGAAACAAATATTTCCCCCAAAAAAATCCTCCGCACCAATTTCATTCCAAATCACAACATCTACCATTCTGATTATCCATACTTCCATGTATTTCTCATTCAGGCTCTTAATTTTGTAGTATTTCCTATCCAAAATGTCGGCAACTCGTTCTGCCAAACTTCTAGAAAACATCGATTCTCGAATTCTAAACATTTGAATAAACCCTGATCATCAAATTTAAATAAATAACACTATATATTATTATTTCATTAAAAAAACATAACATGAACGTGAGACCACCGTGGCACCTTGCCGACAGGAAGCCATTAAAAAAATTTGAACCTATGTCATATCCATGATCTGTCATTACCTCCCGATATATCCCATACGTACGTTTATATATGGAAAACCATGTTGGCCATTTAGTATGGATAAGATCAACGGTTACATGCAAGGAGAACCAAAGCAGGATTCTCTAATATGAATAATTAAGGAAACAGATAAGCAATTCTCAAAAATAAAATAATTCGTAGATTACACTCATTAATCAAAGATATTGTTTTGACTGTGATTGAACTCCTACCAGCTCGCAAAATTTAAAATCAGATCTCAGGCTATAATTATCCTCATTAGGGCACCCCTTTCTTAATATATATACCAAATTGCTCTTCGAATCACTAATTGTTTGTCATGATTAAGACTAAAAGTTGTTGAGAAATAATCATTTTGCATGCCCATTTAGGTATCCAAATATCATCCTTGCTAATATAGGTGTATATGCCACCTTTTGTGTAGTTGGTACTTACCAAATATATATATCAACATCTACACCTAGGAATTCACAAAAGGCACCATAATCATCCTGTATGGTTGAATACGAGTATCTCTCCTGCCCTATATATATATATATATATATATATATATATATATATGGCATAGAATGGTTGAGGCAAGATGCACCCAAACCATATTAGGCTGCAAAAATTCTAAAATCCTTCATAGCCCAGCAGCCATGACTAGAAAGAAGGTGAAGCTTGCATTTATAGTTAATGATTCTGCAAGAAAAGCCACCTTCAAGAAAAGGAAGAAGGGCCTACTGAAGAAGGTGAGTGAGCTAAGCACCCTTTGTGGGATTGATGCTTGTGCTGTCATTTATAGTCCCTATGATTCTCAACCTGAGGTTTGGCCCTCTCCTTTAGGAGTCCAAAGGGTGTTGTCTAAGTTCAAAACCATGCCAGAAATGGAGCAAAGTAAGAAAATGGTGAATCAAGAGAGTTTCCTTAGGCAAAGGATCACAAAAGCCAGTGAACAACTCAGGAAACAGCGGAAGGAAAACCGTGAGAAGGAGGTCACTCAAGCCATGTTCCAATGCTTGACTGGAAAAATTAACTTGGCTAACCTAAACATGATTGACTTGAATGACCTTGGATGGATGATCGACCGTAACCTGAAGGACGTTGAAAAGAGGGTTGAAACCCTAAACAAAAGGAGTAGGAGTAGTACTGGGGGTACTAGTCATACTTCCCAATTGGCAGCAGTTGCAGCCACTGGGGCAGGACCTAGCAATGGTGGACAGCAAGCACCAGAGTCATCACAGAAAGCAGACGTGTTGGCTGCTACTAATCTTGGGGTTAATGTGGATTCCATGCTGAGACAACAATGGTTCATGGACATGGTGACCCCTCAAGAGACTGCAATGGGGTTTGGCGGGGATATTGACAATATGATGCTGCCTTTTGGGGATACCAACCATAATGCTCTCTTCTCTAATCCCTTTTTCCCCTTGAATTGATGTTTTAAATTAACTTGGTATCTTAATTAATCGTGAAATATCTTTTAATTTCCTGATTTCATTCGTTGGACACAGACACAATGCATCGTCGCGCATTATTCCTATGAATAAATCCTTGTTTATCATCTCTACATCTATTATATCAAGTTTTTCAGTCACCTTTTTTTTAATGTATTCTCTGATTTTCAATTATATTATCATTTCTATATTCCATACCAAGCTCGATCGAGGCCATTAATCATGATTAGTTGACAATATAGAGTAATAATCAATTAAATTAAAGCATTTTCTAACCACAGTATCACCATATACTAAAAGCAAAGAAGTGTGAAACATATATGATATACAGGAAGAGAACAGGCCAAATTCATATATTTTAACACTGCATTTTCCCATCTGAAACAAATATATAATTTCTCTCGAAAAAGGGCAGTAATTTTATGTGTAGCCAAATGCATTATGCATATATTTGGGGTCAAATGCATCATCTTGGTGTTATATATAGGACCCTAATTCATATATTCCTCTTTTTGGAACACCTTGCAAATTGTCTTAATTAGCAATTCACTAACTAGACAAATAGTGGAGATCGATCAGAGAAATTAGGAAGAAGATATTATATATCCAAACGAACCTCTTCACTGAGCTGCAGGATCGGTAAAGAAATAGTAAATCTTCTCTGTTAGATCATGAAAAAAAAAAAAGGGAAGAAGAAGGACCACATCAACTCACTAATACTCATATATGGTAATTATGGTTGAGATTTAGATTGTGTTTGTTTTTGTGTTAAAATAATATTTTTAAATTTTTTTTACTTTAAATTATTACTTATTCTTATGATTTTGAATTGTTTTGATGTAAAAAAATTAAAAAATTAAAATTATTTTGATGAATTTCCAAGCAAAAAAATAATAATTTAAAAAACAACAACTATCACAATTCTAAAAACTATCTTAGAACATTTTGGCAATCATGTAAGCAAAAATCATTCATATCCTGGTATTAATGATATTAGAGTTTCAATTTACATAGCTAAAGGATTATATATATGCCAATAAATATGTATCCTTATAATCAATTTAGATCATTGTATTAATTTTCCTAGACAACTATACTTAAACACTCTATTGTTACTTTATAATTAAGAGAAGGATTCTTTATAGATATCTTCATATGTTAATTTTGATAATTAATTTAGTCAAATTAACGTTATGTGCGATATTCGGACATCGCGGTGACCATTAAAACTAATTTCAAAATGCGAAAAGAATAAATATCTCACATCTTGTTTTTAGAGGGAAAATGTCTAGTTTAAAGAGTCGTTACGTAATATTTTGTTGACTAGAAACCTTAACTGGTCAACTGAGATTCTATGATACATGACTGATTACATGAAATGAAAAATACTATCAACCTTTAAACGTCACATCTGAGACAGGTTATATTGTTAAAGTTGTCTTAAATTGCTAAGAGTTTTTTTTGTTCTATTTTTAAGATCTTTCTATATTATTCTTGACTCTGATATCAATGAATATTCACTTATGAATATTTTCAATTCTGATATTAGTAAATATTGTATAACCCAAAAAATATGATATTCTTGACTCTGGTGCTAGTAAATAAATTCATAAAATTTAAATTAAAAGAAAAGAAAACTATCTTTTTTATTTTTTTTAGAGAAAAAAAAAATATATTTAATATCATATTCACATTCTAAAGTGAAAGTCCATAAATCAAATATACTACAAAAACTAACAAAACAACATAAAAAAAATTCAAAGGACCCATAAATAAATCAATGAAAATCCCTAAAATTTTCTTATATAAAAAATAAGCTCATTTAGCCATATATCAAAATAAAAGGGTGTGAAAAAAAAGGGGTAAGACTTAAGGGTTCCTTAGTCTACAGGAAATTGGGCCAGATGGGCCTTAGGCCCAGACCTGACTCAGTCTCAATTGTATTTTTTTGGTCTGAATCTAGCCCAGCCGTATAGGCTGGCTAGACCCAGAGGGCCTGGACCGGTCACTGGCCCGAGCCAGTGACCAGCCCGGGCACTGCTGCCTGGCATGCGTGAATTACTCACGCATGCCAGAGTGACTGTGTAATTAAAAAGCCAAGAGCGGGGGAAGAAGAATTGTAAACTTACCTGCAGCTGAAGACCGAAGTTGAAGACGATGGCGCGCTCTGGACAATGCTCCTTCTGCCCTTCCTTTCGTTATTCTTCTCTCTGATTCTTTCTTTCCTTTCATGTTCTTTTTCTGTTCTGTTTTTTATTTAGTTTTTCTCGGTCTATCTCTCTCTCTTGTTCTCTCCTCTGTCCTTCTTCTTTGCCTCGGCCCACGTCTCCTCTCCTGATAAGCATGGGGAGTTGGTTTCCTGCAAGGACTCGGGCACCAACAGTCCCGCCATGGCTGGACTGTTGGTGATGGATTTTGACCCGGACTCCAGCTGCGTGTTGGGGTTTGAGGGAGATTAGATTGGGGCTGTGTTTTCAGTAGACCAAATGGTCTACATTTACCTCGGCAGCATTTCTTCTTCCTCGTTTTTTGCAGGTGGCTTTCCTCTGCTCCTGGAGGAAGAAGACGAAGGAACAAGAAATGAAAAACGGCGCCGTTTCTGGGCTGGGTCGGCCATTTTTCAATTTGGTAACTGGACTTATGACATTGTGCAATCGGACCCTTATTCATGGAAACTACCCCTTTGTTTTTTTAATTTTGTCCCCCTGGGTCAATTACAATTGGACCCCTGATTTCGGAGCCATTTACAAAAGTGTCCTTAGTTCCAATATAATCAATTTATTCTTTAATTGACTCTTCAACTTTTAATTCTTTTAAAATTACCACTGGAAAAATCAATTAAACTCCTTATAGTACCTTGCAGTTTCACTTTGATCATTGAAATTTAATTTCTTGTAATTTTAATAATAATCAGTTCTGAATTTTAATAATTTTTTAATTAGGCTCCTGATTTTATTAATTAAACTAATTTAAATCTTAATTAAGTCCTTAAACCTATTAATTCTTTAATTAAACTCCTGATTTCATTAACTAAACTAATTAAAAGCTTAATTAAACTCCCAAACTTATCAAGTTTTTCAACTTCTACCAAAATTGACATCAATTTTATAATTTTATTTTGATTAATTCTCGAAACTTTTAATTTTTGTTGTCTTGACTCAAATCTTAATTTTTCTTCATTCATTTTATTTGTTTCATTTCCTTCATTTTTTATATAAAAATAAAAATTAAAATTAAAATTAAAAAAATTAAAAATTAAGTTATAACATTACCAATAGATGAATAAGATTAGAACCCTTATTTTGATGTTCATTGGCCCAGGTGATTAGTCGCCTTCATTGTCCTTGGGCCAGCACTTTGTTTCTTCTTCTTTTTGGTTTGATGAATATAAATCCATCAGCATTGATGGTATAATTTTATTTATTCTATAACAAGCTAGTCGTGTACTTGCATTTTGTATCTAGGATAATCTTGTAATTTTAATACGCTTTTAGTTTTAAATTTTTTAAAATAACAATATTCAATCATGTGCTGTATTATTGTAGATATAATGATTTTTTTAATAATAAATATATATTAAATACATAATACAGTATTTTGAATCAATTTAAATCTCTTATTTATTTATATTAAAAAGATATTATTGAAATTTCATATCTTTCCATCACACCCATGTAAAGAAATGTGTTTTTAATGACATTCGTTAAATTAATTACGTTTATGAATCATACCTCTCTTATGAATAATTATGTGTATTATATTAAAAATCATATATTTTTTCATTAGAATTTCAAATTTTAAAAATACAACTATTGCTAAAAATTACAACTTCATCCCATCAATAATCACCGCTATAAAATGTTTTTGTATACTTACAAAGATTGTGTCTTTCATTCATTTTATTTAAATGAATAACATTTATAGATCATATATTTTAAGTTTTGTTATCAACAAAATGTCTTATTTTATTAAATTAAAGGATATACATCATACCTTTTTTTGTATTTTGAAAGAATTGCAATTATTCTAAAAAATTATAACTATATCCAATCAGCAGCCGCTATAACTTTTTAATTGTATATTTATAAAACATTATGTTTTTTTAATTGTAGTTTTAAATTAAATTTTTATAAATCATATCTTTTCATTTATTTGAGGAACAATCACATCTTATCATGCTAAAGAGTAATGTATGATTTCATCGATTTTCATGATAACTTTAATTTAGTTCTATAATTAATTTTGAGCTTCTATAGTTTTCTCAATTACAATATCATATAGATTTGATTTCATAATAACTTGAATGATATTGAAGATTTTGGAATTAAATTTGATAGTTCTATGCGTTAAACAATCCAAATTAAACAAAAAGCAATACAAACATAAAAGAGGAGAAAACTAGGGTTTTATAAAACACTTTATTCTGAAGTTCTTATTTTAACCTAAAAACAAAAGGATTATATATAGACTAACTAAAAATATTATTCCACCTAAAAATATTATTCCACCTTTGATGAATAAATATATTTTTTCACATTTCCCCTTAAACTCACAATTCGACAGCTACAAGCATTGAGAGTTTGCCAACTAGAAAATCAAACCAGGAAATGAAATGCGACTTAGTAAAGAAATTTGCAATTTGCAAAGAAGAAGAAACAAAAGAAAAAGTAACGGTGTCATGCTTAAGATGATGATGAGTAGGATGAAAATCAATCTCAATGTGCTTAGTTCGTTCATGAAAAATCGATTTGTGAGCAATCCAAATAGAATTTTGGTTGTCACAATATATAGCAGTAGGATGAAAAAGAGATACTCTCATATATGCAAGCAATTAACGTAACCAAACAATCTCTTTGGTAATAGATGTCGTATCAAGACATTCTACTTCAGTTGAAGATTGAAAAATAATGGATTGTTTCTTACTCTTCTAAGAAATAAGAGAATCACCTAAAAAGATACAGAAACCAGTAAAAAACTTGTGATCTGTAGGATCATTGTCATGATCAACATTAAAGTATGCATGCAGCTCCAAGGAAGAGGTGGATGGATGTAAATTAATCTGAAAGACTATACCTTGAAGATATCGCAAAATACAAAGAACAACTGTTCAAAGACAGATATCGATCATATAACTTCGAGAAGATATTTAATCAGTTCTTGCAATATTTGTTCAGTTTCTGCAATTTGATATTTTGTTTTTTGCTTCCTTTGCGTTCTGATTTTCTTTGTTTGTTGATTATGACTATTGAAAGAGATTATTTACTTCAATTTGTAAATGTGAGAATAGATGGAAATAACTATTCATATTGGGGTATACTTTCCCCAATGGAATCACCGATAAAATGAGTATTCCAAGGTGATGGTAATTAATACTCGTTTTGACTGTTGACTTGGTTATTCTTTTACTGACAGACTCACAGATAGAACAAAAAACCGTTGGTAATATTTGGAGGGTATATGAGAATTTCCATGCAAATTAAAAATTTCAACTTCACTTCATTGACGAAAGCATCGATAAATTTTTTAAAAATATTAATATTTCATTGGTATAAACCTAATATAAAAGAACATGGGCATAACAAACAGGGCTATATCTTCTTCATTATCTCCTTTCTTGCTCTCTCCTTTTCTCTCTCATATTCTCTTATGTTCTCTCTCATAACTGGTCACGAGCTGAAATCAAAGTAAAATCTTCTCTTCTCATTCGAAGTTATGTCGTCTTTCTTCATTTTTCTTCTTATTTTTCTTTTTCTCTTTGGTTTTTTTAACAATCTCTTTTCATATATTTTCTTATTCTTTTTTTTTATTCTTAGTCGAAACTAAGTATGCCATAAAGGTAAGAATTTTTCATTCCTTTTTCTTTTTTATTTGTGTGTGTTTTTTTTTCATTATTTTCTTTTTTAGGTCATTATTTTTGTTCAATTTTATGTTCTTAATAATTAATTGAAATCAATAGTTGTGTAGAATATTAGTTGTTATTAAAATAAGTTTTGCAATATTTTGTGAAATTTTAGTTATTATCTTGTATTTATTTCATTTAGAATAAATTTTTGTAAATTTAGGATCACAAATATTACCACTTATAAATAATCATGTTGAATTTTAGTTGTTATTGAAATATTTTCTTCATTATTTTATTGAATTTTTATTTATTTTTTCCAATTTTGTTGTTCAATTTTAATTAAATGTTTAGGATTAATTTTAATTATTATTTTAATTATTTATATATTTAGATTAAATCCATGTAAATTTGAATTAAATATATTAACACTTAGAAGATGTGAATTTTGTGCGAAATTGATTTATTCTAATTTGTTGGAAGAAATTGAAAAAATCAATTGGTTTGTGGCATATATGTTGTTTATTTATAGGTTAAATTTTTTTAGGTGGTCTCCCGTATAGAATAGGTGCTGCCAAATTTTTTTTTTAAAAAAATAGAAATTGTTTAATTTTTTTTCATTAATTTGTGTAGATGCCTAGGGGAAAGTCTATTGCACGTTGTGAGGACAAGATCATTGTTAGTTCTTATAGCGGTGATGCTGACGACCATGATTCATTGGGTACCGACCAAGAATAGGCACATGCATCGACGTATGATGCAGGTTCGTCAAGTGCAATGCCACAAAATCGAGCGAGGGTCTCATCACAGCGGAATCTATTTACCCGCAAGTATGAGGCCTAGTAGAAGGACGACCTTTCAATATAAGTTAGAATCACTTTCACAATGACATGCTTAATATTTTTTTTTAAAAAATAATTTTATTTAATGAATGCAATTTTAGGTTTAAAAACATTAAGGCTATCAGAACAATAACATCAGTCTTTAAATTATCGATGAAAATTCTATTATTTCAATGAAGCCAGGATTTCAGATATTCTAAATGGAAGCCACAAGTCGATGCATGATTTTCATGGTTTAATGTTAGTATTAATTTAAATATTTTTTATTATGTTAATTCGGTCTCCTTATTGAAATTATTGAAATTTACCTTTTATAAATTTGTACTCCAAAGGAAAATTTGAATGAGAGAGAATAGATGATAATGTTGCGAGAAGGGTTTGGGAGAATCACGTTGCAACTAAATAAAATCAAAATCAAGATAATTATTTTTCCAAATACCAAATTTATTTTTTCATTTACTAACATATAATTTATTATGGGAGAGAAAGCGAGCTTCCAACCTAAAATGACGTGACGGTTTGGAAGGATTTCAGATCGTCATATATCTTGGAGGCTGTATGAGCGGAGTACATTCAACACGTGATGTTTGTACAATTCACGCGACGATCACGTTCTAGTGTTTCGACCGCTGGATGCTTGCAATCAATCTCGAGCATTCAAACTCTAGAGTTTAAGACGATGTTAGACCAACGAGTACAGGATCAGATGACCGATCTCAATGAAAAATATGAATGCCTCACTACAAAATATGATGAACTCCACCGAGTGGTGATGGTGATGAGATCACACATGAGTGGTCCATATGTTTGTCCTTATTGGCCCCACGGTCCTAGCGACGACCAGCCTCCTCCTCTTCCTCCTTCAGCGTCGCCTCTATTTTAGATTTATTGTATTTGAACGTATAAATATTTAATTTTTATATTATTTTAATTTCCTTTTATATATTTTATTTTTATCTTATTTTTATTATTTTACTACTTTCATTCAATATATTTTTTTAAAATTATTTTAAACTATTACAGACAGGGTTACCGTCGGACCACGTCCGTCGGTATGTTCCAAAGAGTTGAAAAACAATTACTGCAAATGTCACTGCTACCGTTAACTCTCCGATGGAATTATAAATGGTATTTTGTCAGTGATATATTATATTTACCAATGAATATATTGACGGACAAGTAAAAACATCAACAAAATTGCATATGGTATTTTTATTTGTTATATGGCAAACTTCCTGAGAGAAATACCGATGGAATAAAAGGGTAATTTTTTTTTAGCGTGCTTTGTCCGTTTGTAAATCCATCAGTAAATTTATTACCGATGGACTCACCGACATACCAGAAATTACCGATAAGAGTTTTTCCAATGGACCGGTTCTGTCTGTAAACCCGTCAGTAAAATACATACCAACAGACTGTGACTTTAAATACCAACAGAAATTTTCTTCGGTAAAATTGTTAAATCTGATAATAATTGCAAGCCAGGGTTTAGATCATTTAAAACCCGGCCAAGATCCTAGGTCACTTGGTCTCGGGTTTTATATCTATGGTACATAGAACTCTGATGAATTTTACATCAATAAAAAGTGCGGGAAAAAGTTCATTAAAACCTTACAGTGTTAATTTCATATACAATCATGCAATCAGTCAAAGAATTAATTATTCGCGTATCCACTTATAAATGTTTAGATTTAATTGACATATAGCTTTTAATTGTTTGATTAGGAGAACAGATGCTCAAATTGAATGGTATTTCTTTAGAGAGTTTATGATTTTATGTTTAGATTCTGCATGCAATCGTAGCTGATGAACTCGATCTCCCATGATCGGCCAGTTAAAAAATCCTTTTTTAATAACCTTGGGATAGACCTCACGCTTCGAATAAATTAAGACATTGATGTGCTGTGTTATATTCTGTGTAGATTTTTATTTTTTTAAATCAACATGTATATATGTCCTTTGAATTCTAGCTTAAAGAATAAGAAACCAAGCACGAGTACACGCCATCATATCATTAATTTTAACACTTTAAATATTATACATATATAAGCAATAGTAAACAGTGTTTTTGACCAGCTGGGATATCGAGGATGAACTAAAAAAGATGGGAGAAATAAAAGAAAGTGGAGACAGGGGAGATTAAAAAAGGAGCTAGTGACAAGATGCAACCATGGAATGGTGGAGGCGTCCAAAGGAAGGAAGGATTTGGAAGGTTTACAGAGCGGCTAGCACATGCACAGGGCGGAACCATCAAAGGGGAATTAAGTAGATGTAGTTGTGATCATGAGATAGAATCTGAACAAACAAGAAGTGAACCTTTTACTAATTTAGATGGTTGCCATTCCTTACAGCTATACGAAAAGGCAAGCAAGATACCCCAGTGTCCTCGCTTTGGCTGGCCTGGCATCAATACACTAGCAACTACTTTGTCTTATTTTCTTTTCTTTTCTTCAGCCAACGTACGTTGATTGAAAGAGGGAATTAGGAACCTTTCGTGAGAGGGAAAGAGACCGAACTCTTAATCAATTCAAAGTATATAATATACATATATAGTGCTCAAATCTTGCTAATTTTGGTGTGTTTATATATATAGTATATATTGTCTCTTGCGATGTTTTTTTCTCTCCAAGGCTTTCAATATATCGATGTAGTGTGTGTGTGTGTGTGTGTGTGTGTGTGTGTGTATTCAGCACTACTGCATGCATTGCTTGATCCCATTACAAAAGGCATCTTCGATATAAACCCTCAATTAACAAGACATCGAAGAAACAACTAGCTAGCAATTGTTAGAAATTAAATACAACTAGCTAGCTGATTAGCTGATATTTGTGTATCTTGCTTTATGTAAAGAGATATAGAACATGTACAAACCTGGCATCATTCCTCGCGAAGGAACCCTAAATTAAAGTACGGGAGGGGTGATCTCTCTTATTAGCTATTCCAATTGAGAATCTAACATGCCATATTGTAATTATCAGAAGATGCTTGATGCATGCATTTCCCCTAGCTCGAATTATGGGTATGTATATTGGTACGAAAGGATATCATCCCTCAGAAGGTTTTCCAACACATTAACCCTCACCAATCCTTTTGGTTTTCACTATATATATACTCCCGGACAATTATTTTGATTCATTGTTGCGTTGCATGTGCATCAAGAACTTTACCCGAAGTTTCTGAAGTTTTCTCCAGGGGTTTAAACATATATATATTCTTTCTTGACAACTTATTTTGAATTTGTTTAAATTTTGAATTTTCTTTTTTCAAAAAATAAAATAAAATTAACACAGTATTAAATAAAAATATTAAATAACATGACACGTCTTAGAATCCCGGTTCAATCTTTATTTATTATTAACATCTTTTAAAATCTCGGTTCATTATTTATCGATTAATTTTATTAAATGCACTAACTAAGCTTTTATAAATCTCAGATTCTTCCTAAAGTATTTTTTATGCACTTTAATTCCCAAAAAGATCATATACTTTCAATGCCAGCAGTAGTAAAATTTAGGCTCTTGTATTTGATAGTTGTGTTGCTAAAGAGCTCCCATCCGTTCGTATCAACGAGAACTTGAAACTAGCTAGGTAAGACAATGATTGTTATATTAGAACATAAGAGAACAAGATAGCAAGAATAAGAAGAACATGTTTTTTTTTTTAATTATTATTATCATTTAAAATAAACAAAAATTCATGTTAAAATTATTTTAAGAATATATTTATTTTATTTATTTATTTTCATCACTCCAACGAAACATATCTTTATCTTTTTCATAATGGAACATTAACCAAATTCAACCTTGAAAATTAATCCATCCACACACACACACACACACACACACAGAGTCTAGACCACAACCACAACTAAAACGATGAATTCTTGAAAGAGATTAGGGGAGAAATTAAGAAGTTGTGGATGATGAAAAAAAAGTACATTTAAATAATAAATTTTTATACAATGGACACTTCCATTATTGACTTTGCATTCATGGGACAGACTGCTTAATTAATTATCTAAGAACACATAAAACATAAACAAATACAATTACAATATGGACAAAATGATCGATGAGGATACACTGAAAAGCTATCAATTTGGCACATAGCTAGACAACATGACTGTCAGGCTACGATCGACCTTAGGCTGCCTTTCCAGCAGCTTGCTGGAAAATCTGGCGTTCGGATTCTGAGATTCGAGCTGCATGGAAGTTGGCAATGAAAACTGAAGCTCTGGAGTCAACACGAGGATCAGGCTTCACAGAAACAAGCGGACCCTTGTCATCATCAAAAGGCCGGATTTTTCTTGGACTCATTACATCATCGTTGCCATAATAAGCATCCTGATCACCCGTTCGTCGTGGCTTTCTAGCCTTGAAAAAGCTGAAGAAAGAGGAGGAGGAAGATTTCTTTTGCTTGTTGCCAACCATAGTTGCTAGCTAGTTTCTTGGTTTTGGTAGCGAGGTGTTAAGCAGTTACACCAAGTTCTAATTTGTCTTGTTGAGGTAGGCTCAAGTGATCAGTAGGGAAGTTGTGTGTTGTTGGTATTGAAATTATGAGAAGCGCGAGACAAATGAATTTATAGGGGGAGGGGAGGGGAGGGGAGGGGAGGGGAGGGGTATCTTGTGATATTTAATTGGGTGGACATGATCAAATACCATAGGCATACTTGAGAAAGAAATCATTGACCATCTACAGTTCCTGGTAGCAAAACTCAAGGGAAAGCATATGGAATATATTGTGGTCCGCTACTCGGTAAGAAATTGGCCATTATTGACCCTTTGAAACGAAGCAATCGATCTTATGATCATCAACTGCTTGATCCTCAATTAAATTCTCTTCTTCTATTCTTCCTTGTGCTTTATCCTCCTTTGAATTTGCATTCCTTTCTTAATTCATTACCCCCTTTAACTTTGTTGGCTGTCTAATATCTAACTGTTCTTGGGGTCCTTTACTAGAATTTTGTTTTTCATTACTCTGTAACTTCCACACATTTTAGTTTTAAATCGAGTTATACTAGAAGTTAGGTTGGAAATTTTTTATGTTAATTTCATCTTTTTTTTTAATTTTAATTTTAGATTTCTTTTGATAGATTAAAATGTTTTTAGACCGATCAAGTCAATTGAATCATGTTAGGACAATTCTTATAATTTAATTTTAAATCTGAACTAGATAAAGAGTTGGATTAAAAAATTTCAATGTTTACCCATTAAGTCGAGTTTAATAAAAATTCCAAATAAGTTTTTATAAATATTTTTAATAGTTATTTTTTAAAAAAATCATGTTACTCGTCACTCTTTAATTTATCAATAAAATAAATTGTATTTTCGTATCAGTGTGTGGACATCGAGAATTTAAGATTCTTTCTCTAACCATTCATGCATGTGAGAAGTTTCTGAAGTTTTCTCCAGGGGTTTAAACATTTATAGTACTTTTATTATATCTATAAATATATATATTCTTTCTTGACAACTTATTTTGAATTTGATTAAATTTTTATTTTGTTTTTTGTTTAAATAAAAAATAAAATTGACACAGTATTAAATAAAAATATTAAATAACATGACATGTCTTAGAATCCCGGTTCAATCTTTATTTATTATTAACATCTCTTAAAATCCCGGTTCAATATTTATCGATTAATTTTATTAAATGCACTAACCAAGCTTTTAATGCGTATTAACAAAGAATTTCACGTGGCCCATAAATTTTTTTTTCTTATGATTATATTAATTTTCAATCTGACTAATTAATATCGTAGCACAAACATTCAAGACTGATTGTAACAATGAAAGAAACCACATTAACCCCTCCTCTTGGAAATTATGTAAAGTAAAGTCACTGTACATACTCTACCCTTTTCCTTCAGCTAGCATCTTAATCAAATTAAATTACTTGTAAATCAGAGGAATCGATAAGGCGTATCCTTCTTGGACAGAATTAAGACTATAAAAATCAATTTTAATTAATAGAAATAATTTTTTAGTTTAACATGGGTGTCCGGGCTAGCTTGCGCGCACCTCGACTAATCCCACGGGCCCTGAAGTTAACGACCATGTAAGCCTCCAGTGGTCATCATATAAGCAACCACAGGGCTCGAACCTGAGATCACAGAGGAAGCAAACTTTTTAGTCCCAAGTTTTTACAACTGAGCCACCACCTACCTACTTTAATTAATAGAAATAATTAATTGGAGACTGAGCTGTGACCATCAAGAAGAGCGTGTTTGGCAGTGTGGTTGCAGGTGCTTTTCAAATAACTTTTCGTGCCAAAATGCATGCAAATGATTTTTTTCATTTTTTAAAAATTATTTTTGACATCAGCACATCAAAACGATCCAAAACATACAAACCATATTAAATTTTAACAAAAAATTTTTTTTTTTAAAAAACGCAGCCGCAGCCACGTTCCCAAACATGCTAGAAGAAGATGATACTGCACCAATTAACAGCAGCAAATTGTACAGAAAAAGAACAGATTGTAGGCAGTATATATATATATTATTACTAAACTGCAGCTGGTTTCATAAATCTCAGATTCTTCCTAAAGTATTTTTTATGCACTTTAATTCCCAAAAAGATCATATACTTTCAATGCCTGCAGTAGTAAAATTGAGCCTCTTGTATTTGATAGCTGTGTTGCTAAAGAGCTCCCATCCGTTCATGTTAAAATTATTTAAAAAATATATTTATTTTATTTATTTATTTTCATCACTCCAACGAAACATATCTTTATCTTTTTCATAATGGAACATTAACCAAATTCAACCTTGAAAATTAATCCATCCACACACACACACAGAGTCTAGGCCACAACCACAACTAAAACGATGAATTCTTGAAAGAGATTAGGGGAGAAATTAAGAAGTTGTGGATGATGAAAAAAAAGTACATTTAAATAATAAATTTTTATACAATGGACACTTCCATTATTGACTTTGCATTCATGGGACAGACTGCTTAATTAATTATCTAAGAACACATAAAACATAAACAAATACAATTACAATATGGACAAAATGATCGATGAGGATACACTGAAAAGCTATCAATTTGGCACATAGCTAGACAACATGACTGTCAGGCTACGATCGACCTTAGGCTGCCTTTCCAGCAGCTTGCTGGAAAATCTGGCGTTCGGATTCTGAGATTCGAGCTGCATGGAAGTTGGCAATGAAAACTGAAGCTCTGGAGTCAACACGAGGATCAGGCTTCACAGAAACAAGCGGACCCTTGTCATCATCAAAAGGCCGGATTTTTCTTGGACTCATTACATCATCGTTGCCATAATAAGCATCCTGATCACCCGTTCGTCGTGGCTTTCTAGCCTTGAAAAAGCTGAAGAAAGAGGAGGAGGAAGATTTCTTTTGCTTGTTGCCAACCATAGTTGCTAGCTAGTTTCTTGGTTTTGGTAGCGAGGTGTTAAGCAGTTACACCAAGTTCTAATTTGTCTTGTTGAGGTAGGCTCAAGTGATCAGTAGGGAAGTTGTGTGTTGTTGGTATTGAAATTATGAGAAGCGCGAGACAAATGAATTTATAGGGGGAGGGGAGGGGAGGGGAGGGGAGGGGAGGGGTATCTTGTGATATTTAATTGGGTGGACATGATCAAATACCATAGGCATACTTGAGAAAGAAATCATTGACCATCTACAGTTCCTGGTAGCAAAACTCAAGGGAAAGCATATGGAATATATTGTGGTCCGCTACTCGGTAAGAAATTGGCCATTATTGACCCTTTGAAACGAAGCAATCGATCTTATGATCATCAACTGCTTGATCCTCAATTAAATTCTCTTCTTCTATTCTTCCTTGTGCTTTATCCTCCTTTGAATTTGCATTCCTTTCTTAATTCATTACCCCCTTTAACTTTGTTGGCTGTCTAATATCTAACTGTTCTTGGGGTCCTTTACTAGAATTTTGTTTTTCATTTCTCTGTAACTTCCACACATTTTAGTTTTAAATCAAGTTATACTTGAAGTTAGGTTGGAAAGTTTTTTATGTTAATTTCATCCTTTTTTTTTTCAATTTCAATTTTAGATTTCTTTTGATAGATTAAAATGTTTTTAGACCGACCAAGTCAATTGGATCATGTTAGGACAATTCTCATAATTTAATTTTAAACCTGAACTAGACAAAGAGTTGGATCAGAAAATTTCAATGTTTACCCATTAAGTCGAGTTTAATAAAAATTCCAAATAATTCTTTATAAATATTTTTAATATTTATTTTTTAAAAAATTATTTAATTCACAGCGTATGATATATATATACACCCATGCATGCATTGATATATAACATCAGAATTGTGTTTGTTTGTTTGTTTTTTTTTTTTTTTTTTGAAGGAGGGTCCATTAACTGTATGTTATATACACCATAGAAAAATTAAAAAAATTCTTTCAGAGGAGGCAATTGTCCCTTCCAACACCTTCTTGATTCTACCACTGTTTACCAATTATATTTTCTAATTTAATTATTTTCCTTACCAAAAAGTGAAAACAAAATTCTATGTCTACTTTTTTTATAAGCAAACTTTTCCTTGGGCCCTTTTTTTTTTTCAGAAACTTCGGACCATTATTAGTTGTAAAGATAAGTAGTATCACAACAAATTAATATTGGAGACCATGTATGCTTTTAGGCCACATATCTACATAGAATATCACACTAGCAGAAATCATCATAATAATAAACAAATGTGCGTGCGTGTGTGTGTGTGTGTAACGTTCTCTCTCTCTCTCTCTCTCTCTCTCTCTCTCTCTCTCTCTCTCTCTCACACACACACACACACACACAATTCTCTAATTGATTTCCAATTATTCCTTTAGATTTTGGGTTTTAA
>Ga0325403_1001352_pt1 | contig 20212 bp, 9 predicted proteins | sample PopdelMetagenome_19_FD_205665 | JGI IMG/M metagenome (GOLD analysis project Ga0325403, IMG submission 205665) | Populus deltoides microbial communities from Bellville, Georgia, United States - Xylem-PdKOR-R4 | ecosystem: Host-associated > Plants > Phyllosphere > Stem > Wood/Secondary xylem... | reverse complement strand
ACAATGTAACTCTACTGCCGAATGTTAAATGAAATTCTTGAATAAAAACACTTTTTTTATGTTTTATGAAACAAAGGAATTTTGTTTTGAATTTTTGATTTTTTTTTTAATTTTTTGAAGAAAAAATCAGGTATATTTAATAACAGATCCATATCTTACAGTGTAAGTCTACAACCTTTTATTAGATAACAATGTTGGGAAATCATGTAAGGGACCCATAAATATTTTTGAAATGGTCAACGAATATTTTTTTTTTCCAAATTTGTTTCAAATTGTTAAGGGTCTATTTGGCTAGATACACAAATATAACCAAATTAAATGTAAACAAAAAATTATAGGGCATGTTTGCCAAACACGCACTTAATCTAAAATCAGATGCGTTAAAAATATCTTTAAAGTTATCTTTGGAAAACACGTTCTTAAGAGCCAAAAAGGAGCTTATTTCTTAAAAAAAAACATGGCGGCCAAACATGCCATTAATGATAGATTTGGGCTGGGCTTATTGGGCTTAAGACTTGAGCCCACGTATATGGGTTGGGATCGGGCCCAGCCCGACCTGATTTGTTGGGCTAATAGATAACCTAACAAGCCTTTTTTGTGAAGTGGGTTGGACCCAGCCCATCCATACGAGTTGGGCTTAGGTCCAACCCACATAACTTGTTTACTAGTCCAACCAAGTGACCAAGTTATTGGCTTTTACAAAACATGAATTATTTCACGTTTTGCAAGCTTATGAAGGTAAAATATTTAAAAGAGAGAAGGGAGTATGAGAATTACCTAGGTAGAGGAGGTGCCTGTTGGTGGAGCTTTAAACATGACGTAATGGTTTGTTGGAAGATGAATGGTAGTTGTTAGAGGCTGGAGAAAAAGTTATTGGTGGAGAAAGCTCACGGGCAGCTGCTTTAATGGATAAAAACAAATGTTTGTGTGGTTGATAAAGGCCTTTTATCACTATTGTTAGAGTTGTTGGCTAATAAGGAGATGTGTTTCAGGTGGTGGTGGTGTATACTGAGGTGAGAAGTTGGAAAGGCAAAGGGGAAGGTTGGTTTTTTTCTTTATTCTTTTTTTAAAGAGCAACTGGTGTATAGGTGATTTTTCTTCGATTTCTTCCCTTTATTTTTCTCCTTATTTTTTACATGAAATTCACCCTTATTTATAAGGAATGAAAGAGAGACATCTAGTCTTTATTAGTGATGAATCTTGGTCATTGATTCAAATGAGAAAAATCTCAACCGTTGGCTAAAAGTCACCATCATAAGCTGCTAAAGTCAAGTTGCACAAGCTGATTGGGTCATTATTTTATGACGGCATTGCAGTGACTACAAAGACAACCACCTAGTGGGAATCAAGTTGGAGTGTAGTACAGTGTTGGGTCATGAGAGTGATGGCTTATTTGTTCTGTTTGGTGAAAAGATGATACATTAAATACTTTCAAAAAGCAACCACTCAGGCAACTTTTCAAGTATAGAAGTTGAAGGTGATAAACAACACTAGACCACAATGGCTTGTTTGTTTTGTTTGATAGAGAGATGATGCATTAAATGCCTCTAAAAAGCAGTCATTTGAGCAATTTTTCAAGTACAAAGATTGAAAATGATGAATAGTGCAAGACGACGATGGCTTATTTGTTTTGTTTGGTGGAGAAATGAGGCATTAAATGCCTCTGAAAAGCAATCACTCGAGCAGTTGTTCAAGTACAGAGGTTAAAGGTGATGAATAGTGTCAGACGACGCGTCGTCTAACATTATTTGTTTTACCTTCGTTGACCATAACAATGTCGTTTTGGTCAAAAGAACACCAAAATACATTGTTTCATTTAAATGAAAGAGCACAGTTTGGTGTTTAGGTTTATATAGGTTTAAAAATCTCATATTTTAATTTCAACCCTCAATCTTTAAATTTATTCAATTAATTCCTCAATTGAATTTTGATTCTAAGAATCAATCCAATCCCACCCCTTCCAAATCTTAAAATGACCCTATAAGTCTGGCACTTTTTTTTCAATTTGGTCATTGGTCTTGAATATCTCAATTTCATCATCAATTATCCTTCACATTTTTTAAATTTTCAATTTTACCCCTGATTTCAGTCGATTTCAGCCTCTGAATGTGCCTCTTTCAACTTGATCCTTGGTTTTGAAATTCTTTGATTTTGCCCTCAATTCACCTTCAAACTTCTAGTTTTTTCAATTTCACCCCTGTTTTCAACTAAATTTGACTCATTAAAAGTATAGTTAAGTCCTTACACCTAATTAAACCTTTTAATTTGACCCAAATTAATTCTTAAACATAATTAAACCTTTAATTTGGCTCATGATTAAATCAAATTGACTTATTAAAAAAAATTAATCCCTATACTTAATTTTTATGCAGATTTGTCCAATAATCATTTAATTTGACCTTGGATTTGTACTGTCTCTTCAGTCTTAGGTATAATAGGATATGATTGGGCTTCCAATTTTGTCCAAAACTATAGCTTGATTCCTCCATGCATTTGAAACCCTTCTCAACCTGTTTTTGCCAAGTTGCCATTCTTTTTGTTATTTTTATTTTATTTTATTTTATTATTTTTAAAAAGAAAAAGGTAAATTTGGGGGAAAACCTAAAAATTAGGTATGACAACTAGCATCCTAGTTTTCCTAGGCTGTTAATTTTATTAGTATTACTCTTATAATCTTATAGGCATATTATACAAAATCAAAGATTGATTGAATATTTTCCACATAATTAATAGACTTTTTCCATAACCTAAGTGTTAAATTACATATCTATCTTTTATAAAATGCATCATTTCCAGTCCCACTATTATAGTTATGGACAAATAAGAAACTAATATTTACTTGATTATAAAGCAAACCTATAAAAATCATTTGGTCCAAATGTTAATCACTCTACAATTCAGAAAGCAAACTAAAGCTAAAAGACCATGAAAAAACTAGTTGAACCTTTCAAAACTTTGAAACAAATTTCTACAAAAAGATAACCAAAACCCTTAAACAATACATATAAGATTCGTCAACACTAAATGTGAATAAAGTACCCCCAAAACCATCCCCACAACATCAAACACTTTCTCAATTATCCAAGCAAATTGTTATTATTTTATTTACCACACTATATTCTTCCTCTTCCTACAAGAAACTACCTTTCTTTTCTTATATTCACATTTCCTTCACACTTCCTCCTCCTATAAGACACTAACCTTCTTTTTTTATTTTAACATTTCCTCTTTTCCTTTCTTGAAATCTCATCAATATAAACACAAGCACACTTTTCTTGATCACCTTTTAATATTTTCAACATCAGTACTTTAAGTTTTTCCAATAATATCCAAATCAATAATATGTGTTGGTCATATTGTGTAACATAACTATTGATTACCCTTTTACAATCTAATATGGTTGTGGTCATCCAAGTTTTAGACATCTTATTTTACATGAAAAATGTACTAATGTTTCATATTAGCTCTAAATTATACCTTGTATTAGGAATATAATATGCATATCAATCAATTACACTTTATAAACCTCACTTATCAACTTGTGATACCCATGTGCTATGCGACAAGGGTAATGGTTTTATGGTCAATAAATGGTGATCTCTATATTTCAATATGATCGTCGATAATATGTTCATGCTAATAGGTTGCTCGACTCAATCACCACTCTTCTAAGGATCCCCGAGAATCATTTACCTTGTAGGAAAAAAAAATAGGTACAGGTTGCGAAGAGTACTATAGGTGCTTGGAGTGGATTCTAGTAAACTATGGATAAATAAGCTTAATGTTCAAGTCAAATAAGTCGAAGTGTTTTGTAATGGTATTTGAGGCTATTAAAGCTATAAACCATAGTAAGCTTGATTGAGAAGGTTATAGTAGTGTTTATAGTCTTCAACCATTGAAGGTAGATGGTCTTAGTGAATGGTCTTATGGGATCCAAGAGAAATACTTTGTATAAAGAAATGAGGAGTTCCTTAGAGCATGTAAGGTAAATGGTGGCATATATGGGTATGACTCTAATGCGATTAAAAAGTTGTGTATGTGTGGCAATGAGAATTATGTATCAAATCAAATTGTGATTCAGGGACAGACATAACTTTTTATGTCTTCTTTTAGCATTCAATTATTTTATAGAGTTCGCTACATTGTAGTTCATATAAAAAAGATTAAACATAAAAAAAATATCGAGGTTATAAGGAATTATTTGGCATTGTTATTAAATTGACCCAACGGATTAACTTCAAAACCTCATGACCATCAACTCCTTGCCTAGTTTAGTTTTAAAATTAAACCATTAGAAAGTTCTCATGACATGACCCAATTGACTTAGTGGGTCTAAAGTCAATCCGAACGATTGGTAAAAAAACATAGTCTGGTTTAAAAAAAAAATTCATGATGACTTTTTTTTAATATTGAGATGTTAACACATTGGATCGACTTAGGCTTTGTGACTTAACTCACCAAATTCACGATCTAGGTGGTGTACTCCACTAGGTTTAAAAACTTTGTTTTTCTAAACTATTTTTACTTAATTATATGATAATAAAAACAATCGCTCCTAAAATTAAGCACAAACCAAATGTCAAGATGTTTGATTGAAATTACAATAATCTCATAAAAACAAACCAAAATAATTTATAAAGATAAATTCAAAATCAAGAAAATGTTGAATGATAAAATTTAGAAAAAGATGGATGAAAATGAAAGAAAAAAAATGGGGAAAATGCAAAATAATAAAATAAAGCCACCTCCTTCATTGTTTTGTATGAATAGTAAAAAAGGTAAGTTAGCACCCTAACTCTTTTAGATAAATTACATAATTTGATAGGTGGATGTTACACCATAGGCCGTACTCTTTTTTCTAAGGTAAAAAAATAAAGAATGTCCAAGTTGTAGGGATCTTTTTAGTAGCAAGTTGGTCAATCATGAAATCTTATAACTTGTTAGAAAACACATAAGAAGAAAAGACTACTAAGAAAACTAATGAATTTATTAATAATGACCCTCTAGAAGTTGAGGAGAAAGAGGAACCTAGAAAAAGTAAGATGGCTAAAATATCTTTAAAAAATTATCTTAAATTTCTAACTTGTTTGTTAGAAAATAAACCTCAAAGTTTTAAAGAAACAATTCCAAGTCCAGAAGCACTATTTTAGAAAGAGGCCATAAATAATGAGATAGAATTCATTATACAAAATCATACATGAGAACTTGTGGATCTTCCTCTTGAAATAAACCATTAAGGTGCAAAAGGATATTCTAAAGGAAGATGAAGGTTGATGGATCTTATAATAAATATAACATTAGACTCATAGTAAAAGGTTACAAGCAAAAGGAAGGCTTGGACTACTTTGATATATACTCACCAATTATAAGAATAACATCCATTCATATGTTAATTGTTATAGCTGCCCTTAACAATCTTAAGATACACCAAATAGATGTTAAAACTGTTTTTCTAAAGGTAGACTTAGATGAAGAAATCTATATGGAACAACATGAAGGATTTAAGTTTCTAAAATAGAAAATAATGGTGTGTAAGCTTGTTAAATCATTATATGGTTTGAAACAATCACCAAAATTATAATACGAGGAGTTTGACAACATAATGCTATCAAGTGGTTTTAACATCAATAAATGTGTTTATGTGGAAAAAAAACCAAATACAATATATGTCATAGTTTGTTTATATATAGACAATATACAGATTCTTGGTGGTAATACTAATATCATTAAAACCACTAAGAAACTATTGACTGATAAATTTGACATGAAAAATATAGTTGTAATAGATGTGATTGGCTGTAATACTAATATCATTAAAACCACTAAGAAACTATTGATTGATAAATTTGACATGAAAAATATAGGTGTAATGGATGTGATTTTAGGAATTAGAATTTATAAAACACATGATGCCTTAATATTATCTTAATGTCATTACATTGAGAAGATTCTTGATAAATTTGAGAACAATAACACCAAGACACTAGTTGATGATGTAAGCCTACATTTATCCAATAATATTGGTGATGCAATATCTCAAATATTCAATAACCATTAGAAAGTAATCCATATTTCTTATAAACTACATTAGACCAGACATAGTATACACAGTGGAGAAACTAAGTAGATATATAAATAATCCAGGCAAGGATCATTAGCAAGTCATTATAAAGGTTCTCGTATATATGAGATACACCCTAACATATGGATTGCATTACACAAGATATTTGATTGTACTTAAAAGGTATAGCGATGCTAATTGGATATCTGATACTAAAGACTTAAAATTCACAAATAAATTTATCTTTACTATTAAAGAGTTGCAGTCTATTAGAAATCCTCTAAACAAACTTACATAGTCAAATCCACTATAGAGTCTTGAGTTTATAGCTTTAAACAAAGCTAGTGAAGAAGCAGAGTGACTTTGAAACTTTTTAGAGGATATTCCAAGTTAGCCAAAACCTATGCCAACCTATATGCATACATTATGATAGCCAATCTGCAATTAGTAAGGTAAAAAAAAGTTATATAATGGTAAGTCTCGATGTATACATCGAAAACGCAACATTGTTAAGTATTTTCTCTCAAATGTGATTATCTCTATTGATTATGTAAAGTCAAAGGATAACATTGTGGATTCGCATACAAAAGCCTTAATAAGAGATCAAGTCGATAAATCATCAAGAAGAACGAGATTAAAGCCTATATTCAAAGAATTGTCATGATAGAAACCCAACCTAGTTGACTCGAGATTTCAAGATCTAGGTTTAAAAGGACAACCTTATATGTCAACTCATCAGTATCACTCTTACCCATTCCTATGATAAAAAACACTACCTGCAACGAAAACTAGGATAAGCTAAGCTTTGTATTTTATTATAATTGTAATGGTGCTAATGATAGTAATGATTGTGATGATAATATTAATAATTGTGATCATAATCAAAATAATAATCATAACAACAACAATAATAATAACAACAATGATAGTAGTAGTAATGATGATAATAATACTAATAATATTACTAATAATACTATTAATAATGATAATAATATTAATAATTGTGGTAATAATAATAGTTTATTATGATAGTAATAATAATAATAGTAGTAGTAGTAATAGTGGTAACAACAACAATAACAACAATAATAGTGATAGTAATAATTGTGGTGGTGATAGTAATAATAGTAATAATTGTGATAACGATAATGATAATAATCAAAATGACCTTGTAATAATGTGTTTTGATATATTAGTTATTTGTTTCTTCAATTTATTCCTCCTACCAAAACTATCTTTTTTTTTTCTCTTATAAATGTTTTTCTATTGTCCTTATGAATAATTGTTATTCCTTTTTTTATTTAGTTTTTTAATTTCAATTTTCATGTATTTTTTATTTGGTTTTTATCCTTTGAATTTTTTATTTTTTTCCTTAACTCTTTTATAAAAGTTTTATTGGTTTTTGATCTCACCCTTCAATCCAGGTTTATAGTGTACTACTTTTTTTTTTAATTTTTCCTCATTCTTTTTTTTTTGCTTGAGTTATTTTTCTTTTCAAATAAACTCTCCAATTGAAAAAATTTAATTGCCCTCTAATTTATTGTTTATTTTAATTTTCACCTTCATTCTTTTAATTATCAATTTTTATTTTAGATCATTTTAGTTTTTTTTTCCGTTATGTTTTTCCACCATGTTTGTTGACCTGGTCTAATTTTTTTATATTTTTTAATCCAATTTCGTGCTCTCATTGTTTTTTTTCAAGGTATCATAATTTTTTTTTTAATCCAATTAATATCATTGTCTTTTGTTTTACTATCTAATTAAAATAAAACAACTCATTAATCTCAATTTATATTATAACTTAAATCATTAATTTTTTTTATACAAATTATTTACTAAAATGCCTGGTTTGAACATCACCTGACTCAGAATGGACAAAAAATAAAATAAAATGCAATAAGCGTTTTAAATTCCAATGATGCCACGTGATACGCGAGAAAGAAAAGAACAGAAAAAAAAAAGCATCACACTCTGACGCTGGTTTTGGGATAACTACAGATCAGTCTCCAATCTATATATTCATCAACAGATCAGTCCTCAACTTTCAAAAATCTGCTTTTCTCCCTATGTCTAACAAGTTGAAGCTCCTCTCTTTACTCACATAAAATTGAATTTAAGGAAATTATATATTTCAAGGATACGACTAAGAGAACTTAAAAATTGATCATTTAAAAGAAATTATAGATTGATCATTTGTTTTGATAATTCATAAAAGTGTATACATCTACTTTTTTTTTAATTTTTTATAAAATAAATTAAGAAATATATGAATTAATAAAAAAATAGTTAATGCTAATTAAATATTAAAAAAAGAGCTAATTTTCATAAATGAGAAAAAAAATAAACGTATATACAAATATTTTATACCGAATGTCCTTCTTATTTTAATAAATTTCATTTATTTTATCTTAATGGATAAATATTGTTACTAATAACAATGTTTTGAACCATTATGCGACTAAAAAAATTATAAAAAGTTTAATCACTATTTAATAAAAATTAATTCAATTTGTTTGAAAATTAAGAGAGATAACATGAACTAATATTTAAATAGAAATAATTAATAAAAAAGAGATAAACACTAAAAATAAAAACATAAAGGCTAACTAATGATGTCTCTAGTTAATGCATCCGACCTTAATGATAAAACCCATGCTCGCACCTAGGCTCTTTTCTTCTAGAAGCAGGCGACATGTCTATCCATGTATTGTTTTTTAAGGCGGGTGATAAGTTACCGATTGGTTGTTTTTCGATCACCTTAGGCAACTGAAAAATCAGGGTCCATATTTTTGGATACTAAAAATTTATTTCAACTAGTTTTTACTTGAAAATACTATATAATCCTCAATAAACACTTAACAACCCCAAAACACCACAAAATCACTCTAAAAAAATATAAAAACTAGCCAAATAAAAATAAATCAAACAAAACATGATCTACTTTCTTGTCATGTTTAGAGAGAGAAACCATCTCAATTGAACTTTTATTGAGAAGGGAAACTTATTGACATAAAGATCATTTTTTTTAGTGGCAGGAATATAGCCATCTGATAATTTTTTTTCTTTATTATTTTCTAGTGAGTTTCGTTCTCTTCTCTCAGATCGAGAGACTAGAAATAAACAAAATGAACTTTTAAATCAAAATAAAAATTTTAAAAACTTTAAGATTAATCACATAATTTCTCTATGCTTTATATTGTAGTCCTTTTTACTTTTATTTTATATTTTTACTACAACTTAAAACTTTATTTCATTAAATTATGTCACAAAAGGATTTAAAAAACAAGTACGTGGAAAATTTCTTTTAAAAAATAATGAAAATAAAAAAATTTATTTGGGAGCAACTTCACTATTCATATGAATAGTGATGCTGACAAATAAAAAACAGTTGTTTAGTTAATTTATAAAAGAGAGCTTAGTAAACTCAATTTTATGATAAGAAAACTTACAAGGATGAGTTGTTAGACCTAAATAAGTATGGGGAGAAATTAGCAGGATCTTGAAGATTGAATGAGCATATATATTGGAGACTGATTTGTAGTTAGCCCTTGGTGTCTTTTCCTTTAACTTTCCGCCACTTTCTTACCTCTTACGGACGTGAATTCCCACTTTTTACAGGTGAACCTTCATGTATCCAAAAATGGTATAGTAATATGGAATCACCTAACCTAATCTAATTGGAAGCCACCATTTTTTTCCCTGTAAAGTATATCTCCTTGCTTGAAAAGCCTGTTCATATCTTTGTAAAATTGGCTGTGGTTCGCTGGTGGTGAAACTAGATACCATCGAGTTTGGTGCCCATTAACATTTCAATTTAAAACCCAGAAAACAACAAATTAGTACAATACTATACTAATATATATTGTAAACAAATCTATCCTTCTTATGGCATATTAAAAAAAAAAAAAACACCCAGTTCGTGTCCAAGCCTGAAACCTTTATTGGACTCTGTTTTCTCTCTCTCTGCTGCATTGAGTTCAAGTCTGTCTTTCTGCTTATTGCATTTTACAAGAAAAGAAAGAGTCTTTCTTGTTCGTTTTCAATCAAGGATTTGTAAGAGACAATTTCTCCTGGTCTCAAGGCAAGAGTGAGTTCAAACTCTTTATAGCAGTCAACTGTTAATCTTGGAAAAAGCAACGACTTTTCCCTTTATCAAACCAATCCCAAATTTCAATTCAAAGATCTTACCTTTTCTTGATTTCAAGATGTAAATTCTTGTTTTTATTGTTTTTGACGAATTGGGTTTTTGTTATTTTGGTTTTTAGAGGCAGCAATGGCAGCGAGTTTGTCTGCAGCTTCTCTTTCTTTGATATCTCAGCGGCCCAAATCGCCCGTTCTCGATTTTGAAGACAAAAACTGCTGCTTCTGTGCTCGACCAGGTTACTACGCGAAGCAAAGTCACATAATCAGAAATGTAAGTGGAGGTAGAAGCAGAAAAGGTGCGAGTCTGGTGTCTGCTTCACTGCCTACTATTTCTGAAAATTCAGCTTCCACCGTACCTGCATTCAATGAGGTCTGTCGTTCACATTTATATATTTATTTTTTAATATCTGGTTATTTTAAAATTTGCTTATTTATTTTAATTTCTTTTGTGATTTTTCTTTTGGGTTTGCCCTTTTTTTTTGCAGTTGATTGAATCTTTGATTAATAAGGTGGATTTGTCAGAATCTGAGGCCGAAGCATCATTAGATTATTTACTTGATGACGCTAGTGAGGCCTTGATCAGTGCTTTCTTGGTATTGCTGAGAGCCAAGGGAGAGACTTTTGAAGAGGCAAGGAACATTTACATCTCGTTAGAAATCTTTTAGTTTAGTGCATTTATTCCTTTTACAAGTAAGGCTAGCATATTATACATAGCTCCCTCTTTAGATGTAAGGAATATAATGTTTAGGCATGATACTTTAACTTGAGCAGTAAACTATTGTTAATGCGAATATGCTACTGCTGACACAATATGCTGTTATAATTAGAAGAAAATAATGATTACCTTGGGTTGTTGATGCTATTAGGTTGTTGGATTGGCAAGGGCAATGTTCAAGCATGCCAGGAAGGTGGAAGGGTTGGTTGATGCTGTGGATATTGTTGGAACGGGTGGTGATGGTGCAAACACCGTTAACATTTCTACAGGAGCGTCAATACTTGCAGCTGCTTGTGGTGCTAAAGTAGCCAAGGTCAGAATTTATTTTCCTTGTAATTATGCTTAAAATTTATGGACCATTTCATATGATTTATTTCGTGTGATGTACTAAATGATACTGCTAGCTTTGCAGCAAGGGAATAGATCAAGTTCTTCAGCATGTGGAAGTGCTGACGTATTGGAAGAACTTGGGGTAGTAATTGACCTGGACCCAGAGGTGGGTTCACCTTTTATGCAATTCATTAATGGCTGTTTGGTTCTAGGATAGCTTGTTTGTTTTCTTACCAGTGTGTTTTTTGATGTGGTTGTGGGCAAAAAAGTTGTCTTTAAAGAACAATTTGTCAATGCTATAAAGATAATATAACTGAGTACCGACCTCTATTAAGCTTGTGTTTACCATATTTTTATAATCACGCTACTGCTTTCCTCCCATTCCATCATTACTTGAGTTGTTAACCGAATAGCATTAATTTGGAAGTTGGGCCACCAAAACTATAAGTTGCCAGTTGATCCATCGTGCATTCTTTAGTACATCAGAGCCTTAAGTAGGCTGACTCATTTCCTTTTGTTATTTGAATTTTAGAACGACTCACTTGAGGGCATAATCCTTGCCTTTTTTCCGATGAAACCTATTATTGTACAGTTTGTTGGTAAACTCTTGAGCTTTTGGAACAGTATTTCTTTCTTTGGGGGTCTCATCTAGCTCCGGAATAAACAATCAGCTCTCTTGATAAATGAATATGCTATATGGCCCTTATTCATTTATATAAGCATGAAAATAGTGCATCTTTGATTCTTACGTTAATGTTCTGTTTTTTCTTAAATTCTGGAAATTTTCTATGATACAAATCATGTTGGATTACTTTGTCAACTGTAACTCATCAAGCAAAACTCATGTGGCATGTCACTTCCATAATGCTAATTGTGTTCTTTTTGTTGCTGTTCCAATAATAAACCATAATCCACAGCTTAGGCAGATATATTTCAAATCATATGCAATTCCATTCACATGTTCTATGCATGTAATTTAGCTTAATCTCAATTTTTATGATATTAGGGGGTATCAAGATGTGTGAATGAAGCAGGAATCGGCTTCATGATGTCACCAAAATACCATCCTGCAATGAAGATTGTCAGCCCTGTAAGGAAGAAATTGAAAATCAAAACCATCTTCAATATACTGGGTCCTATGCTGAATCCTGCAAGTGTTCCTTTTGCTGTTGTTGGTGTATTCCATGAAGATTTGGTGAGTTGCTGTATCATGAACTGTAACAACTGTGACCTATAATCCTACCCAACAAATTTTACTTATCGGTCTTCACGGTATGGAAAAGATTACAATTTATTCTTAGGTATCCTAAGGTTATTCAGTTTAATTACTAAGCTCAAAGATCCTAAGATACTGATTTGATGCAATTGTTATATCTGTGGTTTCAGATGTGTTTTGATAGCACTGTCCTTGATTTTCCATAGTTGTAACTTGATACTGCTAACTTATCCTGAAAGTTTACATAGAAACCACAGGGGTATCAAGAAATACGGGTGAAGTATTTAGTGGCTTTATTTTGCAAAATGCCTCTCTCTCTCTCTCTCTTGTTATATTGATATCCGTATATGAACACATGAGATATGTTGCTTGGGGGATTGGGGGCTTGCTGGGCGGTAGCTGAACATCTCCCTTCAATTCATACTGCATATTATGTTCTTGCGTAGGTGCTGAAAATGGCCAAAGCATTGCAACGCTTTGGCATGAAGAGAGCATTGGTTGTTCATTCAGAGGGCTTGGATGAAATGAGTCCCATTGGTAAGATTTCTTCCTTTAAATAAATATCATTATTCCAGCAAGGGATATGTAGTAGCTATCTTTGGCTGCCATTGGTTATTCCACATTCGCATGCTTAAATCTCATCTTCTGGTAATGATATGAAAACAGGACCTGGAGTAGTCTTTGAAGTCAACCCCGAAAAGATATCAAAATTTTCATTCGATCCATGTGAGATCATCACAAGCTTGTATTTTGTTCAGCCTCTCTGTTTTTTTTTTCTCTTTTTTTTCGATAAATTTGTTCTTTCGCTTTATATTGGAGAGCGACTGCATGTTAGTTACTCCATATTAATGAGGTTTTCCAAGATGTCTCTGATTGCTTAAATCGCTGATACAAAAATGTGCATTTGATAGTGGACTTTGGCATTCCGCGCTGTACGCTATTTGACTTGCAAGGTGGAGGTCCCGATTATAATGCAAATGCATTAAGACGTGTATTGTCGGGGGAGAAAGGCGCCATTGCTGATGCCATTGTGAGTTTCTTTGATAGAGTGTTTTGTTTCAAGTGTCAGTTCTTTATCTTTTTGCGTATGCACCTGTGGTAGAAGGAACAGGTATTTGTGAATACAGTTCTCATGCCAGAATAATTTTTCAGATCCTAAATGCAGCAGCTGCTCTCTTTGTCAGTGGCCGCTCTAGTAGCTTAGCAGAGGGAGTGGTTTTGGCTCGAGAGACGCAATTATCAGGGAAAGCTCTTAATACACTTAATTTATGGATAGAGATGTCTAATGTAAGTGGCACTTAGTTTAGAATTGGTGGGAATTTTAGAATTTAACTTTTGCCAGTTGTCTCATATCCCCCCTGGTTGACAACTGCAGAAAGTGAAAGAAGATTCTGTTGCTCAGGTCGCCTGAAATTTTACCCAAGCTTAAGCAGTTTGAAGATCGGAAGAACAAAAACCTTGATACGGGCACATCATTGGCAATTCAACAGTGAATAAAACAAAATAAATATCCTTGCGATTCATCTCGGTGCAGAAATGTTTACACAGCCAAAACTTAAATGGATCGTTACAATGTGTTGTGTTTTAGCTTGGGGAAGTTTCATATACAGATTATACCCCCATTAATTTAAATGATAGCTTCTTTTTTTTCATTTTTCTTTTTCGGGAATTGTCAAGAGTTTTTGTGTGACTTGAGATAGTCAGATAGAAGAATCCATGGGGCAGTGACTGTTAATCTATTTTGGCAAGGTTGTTTCTAAACTTCAATGACAAAGTCGTCAGGCTACATGACAAGTTCTCAGGAATATTCATCTAAATATCATTGCACGATAGATTTTTGTCTGATGCCATCATCCACAACACATCCAGAAAATAAATTTCATTTTCTGTTTTGATCCAGGAGGAACCACAAATCCAGAAGCAGCAGAAATCAAAACACAACAAGAAAAAACCATCACCCCATATTAAATACTAACATTATTGATGATACACTCTATTTGGTTTGGTCCACGATTGGAATTCAGGTACGTGGGTAATGTGGGAAACGTTTTCCCATCTTTTAGCACAAGATTCATCTAGTCTCACAGATGTTTAATCAAAGCTGGGCAGAGTTGATAGCAACAGCACCAGCATCATTGAGAAGTGGCAAGAGTTGGTTGTTTTTGTGCTTCTCCAGGACAGCTACAACAGCAAGAGTGAAAGTGCATTGAAAAAGATATGATCGTTAATGGATTTTTCGTCATATTAACTGAGGCCATGAAAATTAGAGAGGCAAGTAACAACAACAAGGGAAAATAACTCACAGTCACAACCACCAATGTGTTTCCCTTCGATGAACACATTAGGTACTGTACTTTGCCCAGTCCAGTGGCCTAGTGCTGATTGAAGTTCGTATCCACCACCTTTTAAACAGAAAATTCTTACTCATACGTATTCGTTGTAAAAGAAACTTGTTTTTTTTGTTGTAAAATCAATATGAAAAATGAAAACTAATATTTTCATCAAAAAAACAAATACCAACTGGAACAAAGGATCAAACAAGAAGCTATAGCAAAATTAAAAAGAAAAAGAAAAACACAGTAATCTTACTTAGCTCATCCAGTTCAATGACCTTGTAAGTTGCTCCCACCTGTGTCAGCAACTGCTTCGCCCTATTGCAATAACCACAATAGGTTTTGCTGCATGAAGAAAAAGCTCACAAATCATAATAGAAAGGTAAAAAAGAAAAGAAAAAGAAAAACAAACACAGAAAGATAAAATATAACTGCAAAAAAAAAAAAAAAAAAAACAAGTGGCAACATCTTAATTTAAACCAAAACCATCAAGAGATATAAACAAAGAGTTTTGTAATTGTAAATTATGATGGTAATAAAACCTGAAAACAACGACAGGAGCAGAGGAAGCAAGCTCCTTGGCCTTTTTAAGCGCAGCCTGTTTGCTCATCTCGATTGAAGAACGTAGCATCAAAACCATTTTCTCTTTCGCTTATTTGGTTTTGTTATATAGGAGAAAGCGAAGAGAGAAGAGGCAAAAGCAACCGACCAAGAACAGGTGTCTTGTGTTCCGACATTACGTGTGCTCAGCTTTTGTATCGGCATGGTAACGGTGGCAAACAAACACAACTCACAGGTGGCTTGTCAAATTATATTATTTGAAAAAAACCAAGTTGATCGTGAAGTTATGGTGTCTCAGGATAAAGTTTACTATTCTATTGTTGTAATGCTGTAATTATTATATTTTCCCTCCATTATTTAACCTCTTAACTTTGCTTCGGTTTTGGGGAAACAGAGGTCTTTTGACTATGATATAAATATTTTTTTGAAAGTTGTTTAGTGTTACGTTGGTTATTTTGTATCTGAATGTTTAATAAAATTACTTGTTTAAACATCAAATAAAATAATTTAATGCCTACTATTTAGGGAGGGTATTTTTACATTTTTATTTTTTAATTTTCATGAAATAATATAATGCGTCAAAGACAAAACTAATTAAACTTGCATTTAAAGGTTTTTTTTGTTATTTTACTTTGTTTTTACTTTAAATTTTAAGGGTACTAAAAGATATTATTGTAAATTACATTTATTAAATATAATTTAAAAAAACATGATGATGCTTGCTCTGTACGTGCCAGAATTTATTTTGTAATTTCACCCTCCTTTGTTTTTTTTTCCTATTAAATTTAATTCCTACTCTTTTGATTGCCGAATTTTTTTTTTTGCTTTGACAAGTTTTTAAAAATAATATTTTTAAATTGGCTCAAAATAAACTTCTTTATTGGACCTGGATCCAGGGTTTCACAAGTTGCGAGTTTTTAAGATTTGACCAGGTTTAAAAAGTTTATCCTAATTTGCTTAGTTTTACAAATGTTTTCAATTTTACCCTTTATAATTTTTTTTAATCTTTAAAATTTAGTCCTTATTCTTTACATTGCTATTTATTTTATTTGGAATCATTTTATAATTTTTTCATTAAATTGCATTCTCCTTAAGTTTTTTCTATCAAATTTTATCATCAAGTTCAGGTCACTATGTTTCTTCAAGTCTAGATCTAAGGTGTCTAGGGATCGGGGATGTAACGAGATCTAGGATGTTTAAGAGTAAAATTGAGATTGGTTATGAAACACTCTAAGGTCAGACCAAGATCGAGTCTCAGGGGCTTGAGGGTTGGGTTAAGACTAGATCTAAGCCACCCTAGTGATTGGGTTGGGATTGGGTCTTTAGTACCTGAAGGTGAGGCCAATATTAGGTTCGAGGCACCTTGGTGGTTGGGTTGAGACATGTGTTGGGTGCCCGAGAGTCAAGTTGAGACCTAGTCCAAGGTGCTTTATATGTGCAATTGAGACCAAATCCTAGCCATCTTGGATGGTTAGATGAGGAACGGATCCCAAGAGCTTGAGGGTCAAGTTTGAACCATGTTTGGTGTACTCGATGGTTAGGTTGTACCTGATCTTGAAAGTTTAACGGTCAAGTCAAGATGTTAGAAGGGTCAAGCTATGATTGACCTAAGGTGCAAAGGGTCAAACCAAGACTAGGTTCCGAATGTCCCTAACAACTTTAGATAACATGTGTATTAGTATTATTAACTTCGAGTATCTGATTGAGATTAAGTATATTTGAAGAAACTAAAAAAACTTAAGTCAAACAAATTTTTTATTTTTAACAAACAAAAACAAAGAAAAATAATATAAAAAAAACAATAACAAACACCTCTAAATTATTTACTTGTTTATTATTTATTATCAACAATTTTGTTTCACATATTGGTAAAAAAAATAAGAATCAACAAAATGCTTTCAGAATAATACCATACTTTTATATTTTTATCATTAAAATTATTATTTTCCTCTCACATTTATTTTTATCAAAATGGAGTTGATCTTTAACCTAAAAATTCAAAATTGACCTTCTTTAACTAAATTTTTTCGTTCAAATCTAATTTTTTTATTAATTTCTATAGAGTTTTCCCCTTGTATATTTAATAGTGTAGAAGAGTGGTAATATTGTTCACAAATGTAATTTTATATTTTTTAAATCAAATCAAAAGAGTTTCGTGACCTTTAAAATGTAAACATGATAAACAATATCAATGTATGGATTGGGTGGCATGATGTAAAGAGGGGATACAATATAAGGTTTTTAAGCTATATGGTTACAACCCTAGAGAATAAGAGAAAATCTCTAATATTTTATAAAAAAAATTTAAATAATAATCTTCAATCTTATAAAATAGCCTCCAAGGTTGTGTTTCTAAATTAAAAAAAAATCTAAATAGAACAAGGAAAATAAAGAAAATCCTTAAAAGTAACTTATGTGTTTTATTTGAAGCTCTTACCAACCTCCTATAACTATGAAATTGTAAACCTCTATAATAAAGTTTTATAAATTTTTATTAAAATTTCAGCTTGATCTAATGGTTTAATAAAAAATTATGCTTGTTTTATTAGACTACATACTAGACTCTTCTAGAACTCAAATTAAAAAAATAAAACAATAAAAATAATTATGCCAAAAATAATGAAGAAAGTACCCTTACGTTATTCCCTTCTTCTTGAGGAAAACCCACCCTCAAGTTAATTGTTAAAAATTGAACTCGTTCATGCCAAAAAAATAAATACAATGAATCGAATATAGCATTATCACCTATTTATGCTCAAAGTAGCTTGTTCCAAATATCTTAAATTTAATTTCAGCAAAGATATATTCATATAAAATTTCATAATCTAGACAACTTCTGGAGACCTAAAAATCAAGGTCACATGAAATCATTTTTTGATATGATGCAAACTTTAGTTGATGCATCTAGTCATTCTTAACAACAAAGTCTTGAATTGATAATTTCAAAAGATTAACCCAATATAAATATGTTTAGTTTGGATGGCACATCCACGCTTAATTCCTCTTTGATCCACACAGCAAAATTTAGTAACCTAGCTGAAAGAGCAGAGTAGACAAAGAGTGAGAGGAGAGATTCAGGCAAGTTTTCAAATGGAAGGCAAAGGAGTGAAGTTGGGTTCTGTTTTTGTAGTCTTTATGGTGCTAGGGTTTTAGGTTTCGGGTCCAAAATCTGCGGAGTGTGCATTTAGCATCCAACTAAACCCAAGCTCGCTTTCACAGTGCATGTCGAATGCCAGAAAGCCTTACAGGAGAAGTATCTCAGTGCAACTGGGTCTCGGGGAAAATCCATGTAAGATCGTGCAAATCTTACTTCATTCACCTATCTAAACGAGCAGTGCTATGTCCTTTTTTTTTGTTTTTGGGTGTGAAGGCTGGTGGCTTGGGAATCAGGCCCTAAAATCCATCATAACCCCAAGTATGAACCCAGCACAACACGAGGCTTTTTAATCTGACACATAATAACCTCTGCGGTTAAATTCTTATCAGCAAAAAATTTCAAGAAAGATTATCAAAAAGCATATAAAACGAGCAACAAAAACCATATTCAACTCTGCACTCATTAAGGCCTTTAGATTTAAGCATTTAACCAACTCTAGCGTCGTCTGTTTATTTTTTTTTGTTTTTTTAAAAATTTAATTTTTTTTAATTTTTTTAATTTTTTTAATTAATATTTTTTTATATTTTCAGATCATTTTGATGCGCTGATATTAAAAATAACTTTAAAAAAATAAAAAAAATTATTTTATTGAATTTCTGAATGAAAAATACTTTAAAAAACATTCACAACTACACTCCAAAACACGCCATAACCAACTCTTTACTAAGAAAATTTTATCTTAATGGGGCAAAGGTTAAAAAATGTTGTAAATCTTAACAATATTTTTTTAAAAAATAACATTATTTGATTAGAATAGAACAACTGGAATGAAATTGAAATGTTTCAGTAGAAATTTGAGCGGAATTTTTAGAACTAGTCAAGATTCTTAGTAAGATAAAATATCTTTCGGTTTGTTTTGTTTTTTAAATTAGAATGTAATATACCGATTATTTCAGGTGGAACAGAATAAAATTGATAATCTTGCCCAAAAATAAAGGGAAAACTATAACGGGTTGCTTAGAAACAAAATAACACTTTGATTTTCTAGATATATGAAGTTTTTTTTTAAAATAAATTTCTTATTTAAATACAATATTTTTTCATTTAAAAATAATCTTTCAGTTTTTTGAATTTATATTGAGTTTGAAAAATATATTTTAGAGCCTCTTCACAGTTTTCTTTACAATTTTTTTTATTGTTTTCGAATGAAAGAAACACGTGAAAGCTACATTTTTTTCCTTTTATGTATGTAAGTAATTAATTTTTTTTCATATTTATTTAGTGTTATAAATTTAATTTTTATTATAAAATATAATTTAAAGATTTTCTTTCTTGGAGTCCAACATTGATTGATGGTAAGATGATCGAATGGTGGACAGAGGATGTTAGCTAGCCACATGCTCTGTTTGTATTTTTTTTCCTTCACTTTCACCGGCTACTATAGCTAATAATTGGGTTTGGCTAGGATGGGTATAGATGGATGCTTTGGAATCCTGAGAAAAAACCACCCTTGGTGTTGATCAAATTCATTCCAATGCCATTGTGTATTCACTCCCATTTTAGTATCTTTACTTCTATTGATCTCTTGCATGACAAAGCTGGCATGCTCTCTTACATTATTGTTGGTCAGTCTATGCACGGTGAGTGCTGCATTTATGCAATGGAGCCCAGTGTATCAACTTCTGGAATATCACAGAAGGTTCTGTTTGAAAAACAAAAAATTACCAGTAATTCATGCATGCAGTCACAGGAAAAA
>Ga0325403_1001347_pt1 | contig 20244 bp, 12 predicted proteins | sample PopdelMetagenome_19_FD_205665 | JGI IMG/M metagenome (GOLD analysis project Ga0325403, IMG submission 205665) | Populus deltoides microbial communities from Bellville, Georgia, United States - Xylem-PdKOR-R4 | ecosystem: Host-associated > Plants > Phyllosphere > Stem > Wood/Secondary xylem... | reverse complement strand
GAAAAAAAAAACAAAGAAAATAAAAACAGCTTAAAAATAAAACAAAAGAAAAAAAATAAAACAGCTCAATCTTTTCACTGACTGAACTGCAGTAGACAGCTCAGTCTAGTTTTTCGTATATGTTATAATAATTATAATATAGCTCAACAAAGAGAATGAAATGGTTGCTTGAAAAGTTTGTCGATGAGAAGCACAAAATACAAACTACCATATAACTGATTGAATCTTGAGATGATCGATAAAAGTGTACAGAACTTCTATCTTGCTTTTGATAGATAAACAATTCTTGTTCATATCCGAGGCTTTTCTACCCTCTAAATATGTTTTTTTCGACATGATTTTATAAAGGTGAGAACCGATACTCCGCATATCCAAGATGGGCTCATGTACTGCGACAAAGCATCACCAGCTGTTCTCGAGGGCTTGAGAATTCTCTCTTTCTGTAGAACAACTTGCATTCCAGGACCCTCCTCTCTTCTGCTCCAGCAAGGAAGAAGGAATGACACTAGAAGGGATCTGCAACTTTAATGCCAGCTGACTTGTCCCAATCCTCTGGGGGCAAGACATCTGCCATTATCTTTTCCTGACCCTGCCAAAGAATCTGGAAACAATAGTGCCATACAAGGTAAGTCAACGTACTTGAACGTCCAATTGGGGTAAATAAAACAATCAGGTGTGTAAGAGAGAGTATTCTTTTAAGAACTTACTTTGTCAATGACCCCGAATTCTTTGGCTCTTCTAGAATCCATATAAAATGGTCTCTTCATTACATTAGCTACAGTCTCTACTGACTGATGAGAGATCGAGTTATTCAATTAGTTCCCGGGTCTGGTAGTTTTAAGATTAAATAAAAAGGCTACACATTAAGTAATCGTACTCACATTTCCGGTGTGCTTGGCCAGAAGTTCTGTTAGAACATCCCTGTTTATTACTGCCTGCAAAATTAATGATGACAGTAGAGTGATGATGATTTCCAGAAATATATATTAGAATTTGATTTACAGAGCAGTGACCTCAAAAGGTTCTAAAACAAGTCTTCAGAGAAGTGATTAGCTTATTATCTCCCCATATCAGTGTAATCGGCAGAAAGAAATGAAAGATATTACAAAAATAAAGAATGCACATATAAAATCACAGCTGTTATTATGGCCCACTCTTTTGAGTTTTGACCACCAAGGAGAGCTTGGAAAATGAGCATAGAATGAATTGGAAAGTACACAAATGGACAATAACATGAAATAAGAGCAAAAATTGCCAAAGTTGACCAATAACCATGACACTTTCATTCAAGCTATAAAATGGGTTAAACGAACCTCTTTAGCACGAATAAGAACATCACTAGCAGGCATCAATCCTGATGATGGAACACGAGGCTGTTGGATCATTGCTGAAACACTTGATGTTAGATAGGAGATGGAATGATAGCATAAGCACTCTACAATTGCAAATTTTGCAAGCCCACTGCATCATACCTTTTGCATGTGGCATCATGTACCGGTGACCCTTTGTTCCTGCAGCTAGTAGAAGACAAGCCTGGCCAATAGCAGCTCCTACAGCAACTGTATGTATCTGCAATAGAAATATCATAAAGGTCTAGATGCATCCTGCAGAATAGCATATATGTCTTCATAAAATCAAATCCCTATTAGTGGCCATCTATCCATTCAATGCTCTTGAAGAAAGAGAGGCCAAAACAATTTTTGAAGAGAAACCCACCTCATTCTTTAACTGCATCATTGAATCATAGATAGCAAAACCTTCTGTCTCCATTCCAACCTGAATATCCAGCATGCAGAAACTACATTAAAAATTAATATCCGATGAAAGGATTGGGAGATAAATTTTTATGAGAACTACACAGAGGGTTAATTACTGAAAGGAGAGAGAGGACTCAAAAGAGAACATATATATCACCACAGCTGTGCCATCTATGTCATCTACACTGGTCCTAATTTGTTCATGATAAACCAAAATATTTTGTAATGCAGAAAATACCCAACTAGTCCTAAGTCTAACAACTCAATCTCCAAAATGATATATATAACTTTCTAGGTTGATGAAAGATTTTCACTATCCAAACAAAGCTAGGAAGTGGGATGCTTAAGTTCCCCTCAGGTTTGTTGTATAGACCAATCAGCCAGAATGGTTCAAGGTTCTTGGTTTACGCCTTCTTGCACCACATTTCATGACCAAGGGCCGTCACAACCATTTGCCACGAGGCCTGAATGAGGGAACGCATAGTTGCATGACCCCGCAGCTGCCAATTGCCCTTCCAGTAGAGGAACTAGCCATAAAAACTTTGCTCACCAACACGGATGGGCACCTAACTAACTGAGGCATCAGGGCTATTCCATCGGACAGAAGAGTCAACTCAGTTAAGCAACCCATCCAAGAGTCCTCTCAGCTAATCTGATGGTAGGATTCACGACCCCATTGACCCACTCTTGCTTTCAGTTTTACTTGCCCACTTCCCACTGGTGCTATACTGAAATACTTGACAAAATCGGAATTTGTAACTCAGAAAAATGGATTGTGCTTTGAGACTAGACTCAAACCTATTACAACAATATACTGATTTGCAAAAGCAAAGCATCCATATCCCTTAGCTTTATAAACTTCCACGCATTCAACATGTTCTACTTATAACAGAACACTTATCCTTCAAAACTCTAAATTGAGGATAATCTAGCACTGAAACAGATAGGTACCTCACAACAGGAACAATCACCTAGTGTATCTCATTTCCAACATGTATCATATCACAAGAAGAAATGAGCTTACCGATTCACCATCATCACGGGTTGTTCCTGTAGAATTAATATAGATATAAATTGGTGCTTTTGGATCCATCCATTGCAAATACATCAATTCTGCAACAACCAGCTCCGTGACAGCAGCCACTAGCTGAGACAAACAAATGTCTAACATATCAAACACATCACACAAACAAACTCAGCTTACAAAGTACAAACCACATTATTACTTGGTACCAATCCATGTCAAAATGCTTCAAATTCAAACTCTCTTTTGCATGATTGAAGTTTTCCCTTGATAGCAAATTAAATTATCTTCACATAATGATACATGCTAGCAACTAGAAATTAAGTAAAAAGGGTACTTAATTAGATATGTAAAAATTAAGACACTTACAGGCATGCCAATGTAAACAATTCTTCCATGTAGAAGCAAAGAGGGCAAATCAGGCGGAGGCGTTCTTGGCCTATGCTCGTTATAGGACACCGATCTTTCCACCTAAGATTTTCAATCAATAAAGATTCCAATTAAAAAAGAAAACTACTAAACGCGCACAAAGTTGAGTTTCTAAAACACTAAAGCCATGTTTGGTTTACTTGCAAATCAAAACCAAAATAAAACTTTGCTCCACCAGTAACAAAAGTTTCAACCGATAAAAAAACGTATTACAGAATGAAATCAAAGAACTCATGAACACACACAAAAATGAATTCTAAAACACTAAGGCCATGTTTGGTTCACTTAGAAATAACAAGCAGAATAAACTCTTCCCTTCACCAATAACAACCAAGAATTCTTACAGCCACTCACAGACAGTTACTTCCAATTTCTATTGAGGCTCAATTAATTACAAGCATATTTAACATCAAAACAAAATAGAAATTGGTTCTCTTTTTAAGACCATCTTTGGTTCACTTAGAAATAACGAACAGAATAAACTCTTCCCTTCACCAGCAACAACCAAGAACTTCTTACAGCCACTCACAGACAGTTATTTCCAATTTCTGTTTAGGCTCGATTAATTAAAAGCATAGTTAACATCAAAACAAAGATAGAAATCGGTTCTCTTTTCGAGAAACCAAACGCGGTCTTATGAACTCACCTGAGCAGGAGTGGCCATGAGCTTGGGAGACTCAAAGATGTCAAGATACGGCGGCGTATCAGAACCGCTGACGGGGCGGTCTTGAAGGAGAGAATCAGGAGAAGTGGCAGCAATTGAAGCGAGTTTCGACAGAAATGGGTCTTTAGGGTTTATTGGAGGCATAGGGATATTAGAAGAAGATGATGAATTTCTTGCATTAATTGAAGCAAAACATTTGATTCTAAGGTTGTCGATGGTGTTAGGTTTTAGCTTAATTGATTTTGAATATGAAGTTGAAGATGGCAATGAACATGTCGTCAAAGGCAGCACTACTTGAAAACAAGAAGTAGTTGCCATGGTGACTCTCTCTCTCTGGTGTGTTACCACAGCTTCAGCTTTTGGTTTCTTCTTCTATTGATTAGGGAACTGGAGGAGGAGATTGCCGGTTGAATTTGTGAGGCAATGGGCTAATTGATTTTATTGTTTACAACTTCTTAAGCCCATTTAGGTCTCTCTCAAGGTTTTGGGCGAGCCAGGGATGCGAAAAGCCCAGCTCTATTCTCAAAATTTGATGGTGTTGATAAAATAATTTAAAATCCAAAAAATAATTAATAGGATTTTATTTTGAAATACTTGTCCACCGATCTCACTTCAATGTCGCCTTGAGCCAAAGTGTTTGCTTTTGTGGTGTCACTGTGTTTTGTTTTTAATTTAAATTATTTTATATATATTTTTAAAATGTTTGGATGTGTTGGTTTTAAAAATAAATTTTAATAAAATAAAAAAATATTAATTTTATTTATTTTTTATATAAAAACCACCACCACTGGAAGTCAAAGACAAACAATTTAAAAATCAATTCCACAGCATTCGCCTGCAATGAAAAAATTGCAATTTATTTTCATCTAATAAAATATTATTGGTGGAGACAAACATGTTATTTAAAATAAAATATGGACAGCTCTCTCACAAATGTAGGTTTCCTCTTTTCTTCGTCTTTCTTTTGTTTATTGCTGTAGCTTGTTTGGCTTCATTGACTTGCAGGTCCCTTATGCATTGCCTTTTTCAGCTGCCTGCAAGTTGCGAGGCAGCCATGTGAGCACCTTAATGGATAGCACAAGTAGCCTGATCCCCAAAGCGTCAATGCTGAGAAATTATTACATATCGATGACAACAACCATATGTTATGTTGATTTTACTATTCACAAGAACATTGTCCACCCTCTCGTAATTTACTGTTAATTACAATAGGACAATTCTTAAAAAAATTTAATTCGATTCTTAAATTTGTTTTGCACAATTAAGTTATTTTAAAACTAAATTATAGCTTAATTGCTTCTTCTTCTTTTTTTGTAAAGAATAATTGAATTGAAATAAAAATTGAAAAAAAAAAACAAGTAACATTAGTGAAGGATTGAAAATTTCTATCAAAATTTCATTTTAGTACCTCAATGTTTTTTAGCTAATAGGTAACTTATCCTTGAATTTTATAAAATTTGGTTTTTGTATAAAATTTTGTTTTACTTATTTTTAATTATTTTTTGATTGGAAGAGAAATAAAAGGTTGTGAGATTTTAACTTAAAAAGAGAAAGTATTTGTTGGTGAAGGATCTAACCACCAAAATGATTGTTTTTTGTGTCAAATGTTTCATATGATGAGGGGAGTTAAGATTAAATTATTTTTTTTTACCTTGTAAACACCTAAAAATCATATATAAGCATGAGAAGTTTTTTTTGTTACGAGTGGATTTCAAGTTTTAAGGTGTTTTTTTTTTAATGTTTTTTGTGGTCATGAATTAGTTTAACACATCTCAAGAATGTTTCCTAGGTGTTTTGGGCTAGAAATAGATTGAAAATGAGTTGTTTTGTTTTTGATTTGTTAATAGTTTTTTCTCAATGTTATCATTTAATATTTAATTGATTAGAAAATAAACTGCATGATTTTTTATTAATATTATTTTGCTTTCTTTAGAGTTATTATTGTCTCAAATAAGTTTTTATTTTTAAATTGATGCTCAATTTTGTTGTCATATATTTTTATTATATAATTAAAAAATATATATTTTATAAAAAACAAATTGTTAAACTCAATGAATTTCATTGTCTTAATAATTTTTATAAAAAAAAATTCTCATCTTGAAAATTTGTTAAAAAATAAGCTATATTTTTACTAATTATCAAGATTACATTTTGATTTATAAAATTAATTAATTTCATATAAATTAACTCTCACATAATTTAATTTAAAACTCGAGTTACCCAAAAAATAAAATTGTGAGATTTTAGAATTAATTTATTAAATAAGGTTTAATAACATAGTCAAAAAAAAAATTCTTTATATTTTATATATTTTAAATAATTTATTCAACCAATTAATTAACTGAAGTTTGCTTGTCAACACAAACTCTATCTCAATATAAAAAATTTCCATCCACACCGTTGCACAACCCTCGACGATCCACATGAAGGACACATTTTTCTAGAAAAAGTATAATAATTTAAGGCTCTATGTACAGTCTTAAAATACAGAAACAAATGCATCACTTGAACATATTCAAACTTGGGTTTATAAAAAAGAAATTGACCCTAGATTAAAAATTTATTAGTAGCAAGTGATATATAGACAGATTTAGTAGTGGTGGAGAGCGAACATTGATTTTAGCAATGGATCCTAGATTGCTTAATGCAGCTTTCACAGGAGATGTGAGCGCTTTGCTAGAATTAATCCTGGAAGATCCTCTCCTTCTCCATGCTGTAACAGTCACCACATCAAACACACCATTGCATGTTGCTGCACTTCTTGGTCATGCTCAGTTTGCCATGGTAGCCATGCAAAATTGTCCTGGATTAGCAGATGAACTTAACCAACAAGGTTTTTCTCCCATTCATCTGGCCTCGGCAAAAGGTCACTGGGAGATAGTGAGGGACATGCTGGTTCGTCGACCTGATCTTGCTCTTATAAAAGATGAAGATGGAAAGAATCCCCTTCACACTGCTGCCACTAAGGGGAGAGTACAAGTGTTGAGAGAGGTCTTTTCGATTGAATCAGCGCAAGAGCTTACTCCGAAGGGTGAGAATGCCTTGCATGTTGCCGTTAAACATAATCAATACAAGGCATTGGAGACTTTGATTCAGCTTGCTTATCAAATACAAGTCGGAGATGAGCTTGCCAATGCCAAAGATGAAGATGGTAACACCGTGCTTCACCTTGCCTGTGCGGCAAAAAACTCAAAGGTATGCTGTTTGCTAGTCTTCTGAATATAGCTCAAATGATAATTTGCTGTTCCTTTTTTGTTTGAACATTGACATTGACCTTCTACTTCTTATGGCATCATAGTCTTCTCAACTAACAGATTCCATTAACGATACTTTGGACCAACTAATAATACGCATTTATTTGCAGCAGATGGTAAAGCTTCTTGTATCAGATCAGACTAATGTTGAAGTGAATGCGGTTAATTCAGAAGGTCTTACAGCATTAGATATTTGTGTAACGTCAATGGCAGGTTCTAATGAACTGGAAGAAATACAGGAAGTGCTTCGAAGTGCCGGAGCAGAGGTGTCCGGGAGGCTAGATCAAGCTGTTGTCAGTAACCAACGACAACAAGCATTAGCAAGAGAAGATCGGTCCTTGACTTCAAGAAACGAAAAATATACTGATTCACTGAGGAACGGTATTGGTGTTTTAGCTGTATTGTTTGCCACAATATCTTTCCAATTGGGAATGAATCCTCCCGGAGGTTCTTGGCAGGATTGGGCCTCGAGTACCAACCACAATTTTCTTAATGTCACACACAAGCCTGGAAAATCCATAATTTGGGAACTACAAAAAAGTGAATCCCTTAATTTTTTCAAGCTGAATGCAGTTTGCTTTTTCTCATCGTTAACAACACTTGTGTTCTTGGCAATGACTGAATTTTTAAACCACAGTGGGTTATATGCTTTCAATAAGAATCGGCAAAGGTATTGGAACTTTCTGTTGTATGCATTATTTGGATGTCTCTTGGTTTCTGCTGCTGAAGAATTTATACGGGGAATGGCTCTAGTTACTGACAATAACGTTGCTTACATTTCTTCCAACATTTGTACTCAAGCTTGGACCGCTATTGCTCTCTTTTTTCTGCTTGCATTTTTTGTTTTGCCATTCTGCTCGTTTGTCCATGGAAGGCTTTGAAGGTGAAGAGAAAGAAACATTGGCGTTGAATACAGTATAGTCTCTTTCTTGTTAATTTGTCAATATCATGCTAATTATGTTTTCATGTTGGAAAATGATTCATTACCAGCGTGATGTTATATTGTTGATGAACAGAGAGAGAAATTGGTGTAAAACGTTCACATTGAGCTAGTAGATTCCTACTGTTCCTTTATAGTTCTTCTATAACTGTATTTCGTAATCTCGATCTACTGTTGAACACAGTTTCTTGTTTGTTAATTATGTTTTCATGTTAATATATTTGATGGTTGATCATCATAAAATTTCTCTGTGGATTTCATAGATCGGAAGGTGAACTCTGAACTATGAAGTGTGGGTGTGGCAATGTAGTAGTTTTTGCGATTGCAAAGTGACTACAGGTATTTTTCCTTAACTCGGATTTTAAAGGATAATTTTTAGTGGGATTTATTAATACTATGGAGTGCATTGATTAACTAAATATTTCTAAAATCATGGTTAGAGCAAAACATAATTTTAATCATATCTCGCTGATCTATCAAATAGAATCGAGGGGAGTTAGTGGTGATTTTTTGTTTTTTTTAAATAACGTTTGATTACTTTTCTAAAATAGAAGGAATGGAAATAATAGAGATAAAAATTTATTTGATTTAAAAGATAAAGATATTAAAACATTTTTATCTCTTAAATCATTTTGAAGTGATTTTATGTACTTTCAAAACAAGAGATACATAAATAAAATGTTTTTAAAGAAAATATTTATTACTTTTTATTCCTAAAATATTATTGTAAAAAACTCTAAATTTCAAAATTATCTAACTAAGACATATAAGGATAAAAATGATTATTATCATAGTTTTGAAACCCAACTCAGATTCAATTTAGGGCAAATCCCAGGTTATTGGTCAAGGCCGGGTTGACCCGGTCATCGTAATAATAAAAATTGTTATTATTATATTTTTAAAACTCGATTCAAGGGTCAACTCGGGGTAAGACTTGGCTCATGAATGGGGTTGATCGTTGACCCGATTCACCGCAAGGATAAAACTAGTTATTATCATAGTTTTAAGACTGAATTTAGAGTAAAGTCCAAGTCACGTGGTGAGAGGGTTAGCATGAGTTTACTTACTTCAACATGAAAATAAAAATCGTTATTATCATAGTTTTAAAACATGTTTTGTGGGTCAACCTATGGCAAGGCTTGAATGTCAGATCAAGAGTTCAACTTGGGTTGACTCGGGTCAAGGTAAGGATAAAAACTGTTATTATCATAATTTTAAAACTCGACTTAGAGATTGATCAAGGCAAGGCCTAGATCATGGGGCGGGAGGGTCAACCCAGGTTGTCCCGATTCAAAATATAAATAAAATTGATTATTATTATTATTATAGTTTTATAACCCGATTTAAAAATCAATCCGATGCAAGGATCAAGTCACAGGCCAGGATGGTCAACCTAATTGACCTAAAAAAATTAAAAATAATCAAAACAACCTTATTTTGATAACAAATTCAAAAAAAGTCAACTCGAGTTTTTGACAAAGGATTTTTTGCTTGTGTTTTATCTCGGGTCAACCCGAGTTTTTGACAGAGTCAGGTTGAGTCAATCCTTCTACTATTTTTTCTTAAACTCGAACCAGTTCAAGCCTAAGGTCAGCCTGGTTTCAGGTTGACCCAATTAGTCTATCCTAGTTTTATAATTAGGGTTATTATAATATTATTAATTTCAACACTCAATATAAACTAAAAATAATAATAATTATTTATTTTTTAAAATATATAAGTTTGATAATGATACATATTAAGGTTAAAATAGATTTTTTTTATATTTCTTATTGTTTTATCTACCATAATCAAATAGGATATAGAAACAATCATTTTATCTTTTACACCATTATTAGATATAATTATATTTTTATCTCATTTTTTATCTTGTCTTCCCTATCTCACCTAATTTTCTATTTTCCTTTTTTTATCCCAAAACAATGCTACTTTAGCTTCCGCTTCTATACAATTTCTTTTTTAAGTTAAGGCACTATTTAAAAATGTGTTCTACACGGTATTTTATTAAAATTAAAAAAGCAAAATTATTTAAATTTTTTTTTTATGTTTTTAAAATATTGTAATGTGCTGATATTAAAAATAATTTTTTTAAATAAATTTTTTTTAATATATTTTTAAATAAAAAAATACTTTAAAAATTAACTATTAACCCACTTTCAAACATCAACAAACCAAACCAATAGAAATTGGAGGGTGAGCTCTGAACTCTGAAGTGGGTTGTGGGGACCCAAATTGCAAAGTTTAGGGCCTCTAAAACATGCAAAATGTCTGATCCCGTAAATGATTTTTCATGTCTCCTTTGCATTCCCTCTCTCGAGTCGGCCGTGTAGATTTGCTGTACATTCTATGATCTAGGTCGTAAAGGTTCAACACCATCTCTATGCTGGATCATTCTGGTGTGCTAACTTAGAAAACTTTAAACTCAAAACTTAAATTGAGTTGAGTTTTTAATTAACCTGACAAGTCATTGATACAACGAAATATAATTTACTTGGTTGAGTTTTTAAGGGTTCAATTGGCTTGATATAACCTGGTTTAAACCCTGTCATGCCAACACTAGGAAAAAAAAAAAAAAAACCTTATTGTTTTAATAAAATTAACCTAATTAACTCATAAATCACGAGTTAACCCATGATTCAAATTCTCTTTAAATCTCCAAATACAACTATGATGGCTCATTGCAGTAATCTTCGGTATCCACTAAAGGTCAAGTATTTAATTCCCAAGTATTTGTCTAATGTTATGTCATGACGGGTATTAAATTCAGTTCTCCCTACCTCCACGTTCGAGGAATACGCTCTTGGCTGATAGTATGGGTGTCGTGGTTGTTCCGAGCTATTCCTTTCGTGCTTCTTCGAATGTACCAAGAAGAACAGACCAGTATTACATCTGCGAGTCAAAAAGAAAAAAAAAATGGAAATGAGATTAAGGAATTTTTGTTCCTTTTTTAGTTTTCTCCAATGGTAAGAAAGGGACCTTTGTGGATAGGAAAAGAGTTCCTGCGCGTAAAGAAAGAGATAAATCTCAAGAAGATCGAGGCAACGGTATCTGCATATCACTCTCCCTTGTAGTTTGTTGCACGATCCAAATTCAGATCATGGGTTCGGAGGCTAGTGGTGTTGTCCCATCTTTTCATTTAGGAGGAGCCCCATTTGTAACCTCTTGGACCTCAGGCAGTGAGCCAATTGTTGGTAGGAGTTACAAGTTGAACCCCCTGGCTCCCTGCACTCTGTAGTCTTGTATCCTCTGTGAGCATCACTGAGCTTCTCAAAGCGCACATGATCACCCCATCTACATGCCTCTTGGATGAACTTTCAAGCTGGGAAAGAGAACTCTATGCTTGCTATAGATACAGAGAAATGATTCTGTAACAGGAAGTTTGATTCTGGAAGCAAGAATTTACTTGTAAACACAGCAAGAGAAAGTGAAGATAGTTAATCCCATCAAGAACTTGATTCGTGATTCGGTATATTTTGTACCCTCAAAGATCAAATATATCAAATTTCCTTCCCAAAACTCAATCTGTATAAAGCATACAATCGGTATCCAAAATATTGGTTTTCCTACTTGCACATAGAAGATGCTGTGATGTAGTGTGATCTGAAGATGCTAAATAGAATACCGATAGTAAAAGAAAGGAAAGAAGATGAGCAACTGGAAGACAAATTCAGGAGTTCACGTGATAAAACATATATTGTCACTGAAATATACATGTAGTCTGAACATGCCTTTCCATATACACGCGGAACAGAGTCACCAGGTAAATTTAAAAAAAGAGAAAAACAAAACAAAGGAAAGGAAAGGACAGGAAACATCCGCACTTCATATCCAAATTTTGTGTGCATAGGCCTTATTGTTAGCTGGAAATCAATGGGGTTGATTCTGGCACTTCGCTAAACACCTTAGCAATCTTCTCAGTAGGCACCAGGGGCAAATATGAGGATACCCTGTATCCCTTCTCTGCTGTGCTGACAACAGTTCGATTGTACTTCTCAGAGCAAAAGGCTGCAGTTGGCACAACCACCTGGGCCACTTGAGGGAAGAGGGGGAGCTGATTGAGCTTGCGCCAGGCAGAGACAGCAGCTTGTTCCGCCTTCGGCTCGTACTTGGAGTAGAGTTCCTTGGCTGTAGGCTCGTACTTGGCATACACAGTTTTCGCCAATTCAGAGGCTGTTCCTTTCACACCAGAGCGCTGAACTTCAGAAGCCACTGCTCGAGCTGCCACTGGAGCATTTTGAGCTGCTGAAAGGGCTTGGAATGACACCTGCTTGACAAGTGGGGGCACATGGGTGTCCAGACTAGTGACAGATTCATCCACCTGCAACAATAGAAAGTTTCAATTCACACAGCAATTCTTGAAAATCTTGCGTGATTAATTGCATAAGCCTAAAGTCAATTCTAGCATCATAAGGTATAAAAATATACAGAAAATCAGATCATAGACTAATCCGATCATCTTCACAGAGGCATAGCATTCTTTGAAATCTTCAAAAAGCAAGGTCTTTAAGAGCAACCAATCTGGTTTGCAGTTGCGCAATCTTAACTATCTGATGACTGAACAAAAAGAGAGAGATGATTATATGGATGAGCAAGACTATGAATCACCATACATTAGGTCACAATTTCCATCAGTATGCTCTCTACACAAATTTATCAACACTCACCTTCAGACAAAGCATAAACAATGTCCACAAGTGCAACTAAACTCAAATGAAGAATGTGGAGAACAGAGTGAGCATCGAAACATAAAAAAAGTGCACACTGCACTCAAATGAAGAAAGCGATATGAAGAGAATTGCCTGATCAGAAGGCGTAAATTGGAACCTCAGATGGTTTTTTGTTCTCGTGGATCCAAAGATTAAAGAACCCAATTTCTCTGCGGATTCAAAGAAGATCCCTTGTGGATTCAAGGGCTGCATGATGGATTCTAGGTTTTCTAACCCTTTTACATCAATTTCTAACAAATTCTGGTTCAAAATCAGAATTCAAGATCTTCACATCTAAGCAATATTTCGAAACCAACAAGGCTCAGGTCCTTCTATCAACATCAGCCTCACCAACAATACTCACCATGTCACAATAACCTAACATATTATCGTATCTTTTATCAAAATCACATGCAATCAACTTAGCAGTACAGAAATGTAAAAATAAATTAAAAAAATCCCATATCATATAACATGATTAGAATCACATATTCGTGTCAGGCAATATGCATATCATTAAGCATAACGTGGGCTATGGCTTATCATATTCAATCAAATAAAGAAACCTCAAGACTCACCTTACGATCAACAAATTTGAGGACTTCAATAGGAACATCGCGAAACTTATCATAAACAAGTCCAACAACACTCTTAACCGTCCCCTCAACAGTCTCCACCCCAGGCTTCAACGGACCAGCCTTTTCCTTGGCATAAATATACAGGTTCGTGAACGTCAACACAGCATGCACTGCAGCCACTTGCACAAATTGCAAGTACTTCAGCCTCCTCTCTTCCTCCTCTCTAGCCTTCAAAAAACAAAGCAAAATCAATCAAAACAAAATCCCAAGAACCCAATTTCAAAAAAGCTTTTTTAAAAAAATCCTTACCAATTGCTGTTGCATGTTGACATCATTTTCAGCCATGACGAGAGAGTCCTTCGTTGTGTGAGAAAATTAATCAGAAGGGTCTTCGAAGCCTGAGAAAAATAAGGTTTTCGATATTTTTAAAGGGTTCGATGAGAACGAGGAGTGGTTAAAGAAGGGAGGATTTTCTTCTATTTATAGACTGGATTACAAAAAGAAGCACGGGTCTCGGTGTGAAAAGGAAGCGCGGGAATCGGTGAGAATGGACGGCTGTGGTGGGAGTTTACATCTGTACTGGGGTATTTTTGTCTTTTAAAAATCTTTTAAAATCATATTTTTTAATTTTTTTAGATTATTTTAAAAACATATTATTATATTAAAATATATATTATTTTAATATATTTTTAAATAAAAATACTTAAAAAAATAATCCGCACTCCAGTTTTTCATTTCGCCGAATTTTGGCGTCACAGGATTTACACCATAGTTGCTAAGTTTGTGATTTTGTGCTCTTTTAGGGAAAAGGTTTGGATGGCAAGGAGGTAGTGTTTGGGATTTTGCTGGGCAGAAATGATAGAAACAACAAAAATAAAAAATATATTTTGTTAAATATAAAGAAATAAATATATAAAAATAAATTTATGTGCTTTCAAAACTAACAAAAAGTACAAATAGAATATGTTCCATAAAAAATATTTTTATTTTTTATTTTTTAAATATTTCTGAAAAAATATTCAATTCTAAAATTGTTTAACTAAAATATATAAGAATAAAAATAGTTATTATTACAATTTTAAAATCTGACTCGAGGGTTGATCCGGGACAAGACCCAAGTTATAAGTCAAGAGGGTAAATTTGTGTTGACCCGGGTCAACATAAAAATAAAAGTGATTGTTATCATAGTTTTAAAACATGATTCGTCAGTCGACGCGAGGGAAGATTTGGATTAAGAGTCTGGAGGGTCAACTCGGGTTGACCCCAGTCAATATACGAATAAAAATAGTTATTATTATATTTTTTAAACCCAACTCAAAATTCGACCCGAGACAAGACATGAGTCACTGGTTGGGATGGTCAACCTGTGTTGACCCAATTTTTTTTAAAAAAAAATCAAACCAACCTTTTTTGACAAAAAAAATACAACAAACTTTTACCTATATTTTATCTTGAGTCAACCTACTCACGGGTCAATGTAGATTCTTAACGAGGTCGGGTAAAGAGGTTTGTGAGTAATATATATTAACGGCAAAATATATATTTTTATATTTTATTATATTTTGTTTACTGTAATAAAAAAGATACAGAGACAAGTATTATGTCTTGTATATTATTACCAAATATAATTATATTTTTATTTTTTTCTACATCTTGTATTTTTTTTATCTTTATTGTCTTTATCTTTTTATTTCTGAATGATAACTAAATGTTATTTTTTCTTCTTTTTTTTAAGGTTAAAATACTGGTGCTGGCACTTATAAAATTATTAAATTCCTCCGAATACCATGGATCATCGTACACGTTAGATTTTAAAATCGATAAAAAAAGTAATTTAATCTTAATTGATATGCATTATTTGCTAGTAAACTCTAACAAAATAATTCCATTAGATTTTACATAGAATATCCATATCTGAACTCGTGAACCTTCCTTTGAATTTAAACCAAAACAGACATAAGAAATTCATTCAGTGCCTGTTTAGATTATAGTTGGACGGTATTTTTTAAAAATTTTGATTATTTTAGTTTTAAATTATTTTTTAAATATTTTTTTATTATTTTAATGTGTTGACATTGAAAATATTTTTTTTAAAAAAATATTATTTTAATAAATTTCTTAACTCCCTCATCGTATTACGTCTCCAAAATATTTAAAAGTGATGTCCAAAACATTGCATATGGCTAAGACATGGCATTAGTTAGAGCGTGTATAAAGGAGGGTCCAATAATTACATGTTGAAACACAGCTGTCCTGGTTCAAAAAAAATGTATAATTCATCCGACATTAATTTTGTCAGACATGATTAATGCATTACTAATTTCTTAACCAATTACATGGATGGAGACATTAACTAGCTCAGTGTACTCTATTTAAGTTAGCTATGAGATTAAACCATCAACATATACATTGGTTTGCGAACCTTGGAAATTAAACCTCGTAAATCAACCAAGTGAGTTGTCCATACACAATCAAGTTGGGGTCGAGTTTTAAAATAATATAAATAAAAGTTTATCTCTTATCAAATAAGTCAACATAAATCAATTCAGTTAAATCTTATATGATTTTTAAAAGAATTATAATAATGTTATTTTAATATATATATATATATATATATATATATATATTGTTTTGGATAAGGAATGTTTGGGAGTGTGGTTACAGTTGTTTTTCAAAGTGTTTTTTACTTGAAAATACATCAAAATAATATTTTTATTTATTTTTTAAAAAATTATTTTTAACCAGTGTATTAAGATGATCTAAAAATATAAAAAATATTAATTTAAATAAAAAAAATTAATTTTTTTAAAATAATTTTAAAATTCAAAAACAAACAAGAAACTCAATCAACTTTTAACTCGGACCTCGAGTAAGATAATGTTCAGCAGACCATGTGTAATAACATTATTGTCAACTTTAGTCATGCTATGAAATTGTTTGGACCATAAGGTGTCATGTTTATATAAAGCATCACAATCCAAACTAAATTTTATTTTTTAAAAGTATTTTAAAAAAATTAAAGTTTTTTTAATATTTTACTTTAAATTAATATTTTTTTATATTTTCAAATCATTTTAATATATTAATATCAAAAATAATTTTTTTAAAAATATTATTTTAATATATTTTTAAATAAAATATTCTTTAAAATCAAAAACAAAAACACCTCGATACTTACCTATTACTATTGACATAACTTACCAGCTACAAGGCGTTGATAACTCGTACAAGGTCTTGTATTTGCAGCAGTCAAGAGTCCATGTTCAGTGACGGAAAGGACATGGAAGACAGAACGGTCATCTCATGTTCATATCACCACTCACCCCATGGGCGCGCTGGATGCTAGCTTTCGGGACCGGAGAATTGGAAGGCTGGCTAGCCAGTCTATAGTCTGTGCAGATCGATTTTGGAGTTTGGATTCCACTGACGATGCGGGCTGGGGAATGGAAGCTGCTGCTGCTGCAGTAATCCCCAGTTCACCGTCTGCCAGACCATTCTGTATAGCAAATTTTATCAGAATCAGAGGGTGAAATTAGCAGATTGATGCAGGCTTGTCAATCTGATATTTCCATTGTGGGCCATCCCAGACGCGAACCAGCAGATTCTTCACCATCCTGGGGTCCATTATAAGTGATGGAGCCATCTGATCTCCCATCACATGAATCCTGTTTGTACTTTACACGATAAAACTTCGAAGTCACCGACAGCGTTGGCTCGGAAACTAACTGTGATCAGTAATTACTAGTAACGACAGTCATTAACAGCATGTTTGATACTCCGGCGTGGCAGTGTTTTTTTTAATATATATTTTTTAAATTATTTATGAATTTTAAAATATATATATTATTTTTAAAAAATTTAAAATATTTTTAAAAACAATAATTACCATGATATCAAACATTACCTAAACACTAGCTTAACAAGTTGATATTGAACTTACTCGACCTGTTTTTATCTGAAACTAAATTAAAAAAAAATCAAATAACTTGATATAAAAAAAACTATTTTGACTTCCTCAGAACAAAAACAAAAAACATCTCACAACATCTTTTTTTTTAATATATTAACTATTTTGAATTAAAAGAATAGACCTTCAAAAATAATTTTTTAAAAGAAATCAAAATAAAATTATTTTAATAAAAAGAATCTAAAAAAGAAAGCCAACAGATTGAGAGTTGTGAAGCCGGGTTTTTTAGGTCAAATATATATATATATATATATATATATATATATATATATATATATATATATATATATATATAACTTAAACTAGTTTGAGCACCGAATTAATTGTATAATATATTAACTTATTGGACCAGTCTGTATGTAATTACTATATATAACCCTTTTGGGAAAGAAGAAACAAATATCCCAACAGTGTAAAGGGAAAATCTCAGAGAGACATTGAAGAAAAAAATGAGGGTTTGGGCAAAGGGGACCGCAAGGAAGACCTTTGATGATCTATTTATGAGAGAGATGACCCAACAATAAGAAACACAGCATATGGCTACCTCAAGAAAGAGATTAAAGAAGGGTCATTAATTAATAAGAGGAGCATCAACCTTTACATTTTTCAGGTGACAATAACCCCCTGCATATGATGTTATTGTCATTGCTTCAACTCATGCACTTTTCTCGTGATAGATTTCAATTTGCCCACAAATTCCATATAATATACTTGGGAGAGTGTAAAAGCAATTGTTTTTCAAAGTTTTTTTTTTTGAAAATATATTAAAATAATTTTTTAAAAAAAAAAATACATCAAAAATATTCAAAAATTCAAAATTTTAAAAATATATGAGATTAACTAATCCATGTAAATGATAGGATAGGATTTGGTTTTTTTTTTCTCACCTTCTTTATCCTAGTATTATCAAATCCAGTAAATCATGTCAAGTCAACTCGATGCTTGAACAAACTGAGTTTTAAATTAAATTAAATACAAGTTAACCATGATGTTTTCTTAAAAATGGACTTAAATCTACGACTACGTGAATAAAAATAAATAAAAAGGGACCATTTTAATGGCAATTTTGTCACATGAAGCATATGGGAGTGCTTCTTTTCCCTTTGTTTTTGAAGAGAAGAGGATCCCTTGACTCTTGTCTTCACTATAAAAAAAACACAACGCTAAGCACTGCCATGAATTAATTAGGTCTTGGAGGTTTATATAAGCAGGGGGGTAGCTTATAAAAGAGTTGAATGCTTGGAGAATAATGTGCTTTGTTTCCACCTCTTTATGTCCATTGTTTTTTTGGCCAAAAGATTAGCCTTTATTCTCCTCATCTTTCTTCAATTATGTTAGAGTCAATTTATGCTAAATACAGCCCAATAATTGTACATCCTCTCTTTTCCCTGTTAGCTTTTATGCCGCTTTATTTTCTTCCTCCTCCTGCCTTTCTCGCTTTTTACGCGAGAAAGAGAAAAAAACACAAAGGAAGCCGTTTCCATGACTTGCTAGCAAAAACACACAAGTCCCAATAGAATTGCTCGACAAGTAGAGCCAGATTTTGTAAAATTCTTCGGCATGAAATGCTGGCCTGTTCAATAGCTCAATCTGTGCCAAGAAGGCGAACACAAATTGTTTAGAAGCTTTTTAAGAGAGGGGAACAGCCGAACAGGAGAGCATGGAATTACCCATGTCCAAATTTAAAATCAATCAAACTTAAAGCATAGATCTTTCCACCTAAATCAACACAATCTAGAAGCATAAATTGAGGGGGGGAATAAAGTTCCCAGTACAAAAATTAGAGAGAAATATTACGAAAACGAAGAAGGAATGATAGTAGTAGTAGTAGTTAACGATAATCTCTTACAAAGACATCAAGATATTGTTATGACAACAATATTTCCATCAATAACATCAAAGAGCCAACACCACCAACTCCTTTCTTTTTTCCTTTTCTCCTTTGCCATTCAAGTATGACAATCAATCAAGCCCATTTTAAAAAATTAAAAAAAAAACAAAAAAAATGATAAGTAAATAAATAAAATTCAACCCCGGCACCTTGTAATGCGACTGCATCCACGACTATAAGGATTAGCCTGAGCACCATTCTTGCAATTGTAGTAGGAAGCACCACGCCTAGAGCAAGGAACATTGTTCTTCTGAAGCGCACCGTAGCTGACGTACCTGCTAGTTGCTAAAATGCGCCTGTTGATCTCCGTGTCCATCTCAAACTCTTCCCCATCCTCCTCAGCCATGCACTCTGCTAAAGACCCTTTGTCGCAGATTGATGATCTGGTGGTTTTGGAGGTCGGAATCCACCCCAGGTGGTGGTGGTGGTGGTCCCCATTTCCTTGAACGGTGGATGGCAAGCCCATCACCATCAAGATCAAGACGGTCGCGGAGATCAAGAAAAAAGAACTCAGCCTTGCCATTTCTTAAATATACACAGGGAAACTCTCTTCTTCTTCTCTCTTTTTGGTTTTCTTGAAGCGGTTTCCCGTGCTCTTTCTTCTCTCCCTCTCTCTATGGGGGCAGTGGGAGATGATCGTAGTGTGGGGTGGTGGTGTATATGTTATAATGAGCTTAAGGTTTCTTTATTCTTTTCTCTTCATGAGGTTAAGACACCAGCTAAGGGCTTAGCGAGTTAAAGACTTATAAGTGGACAACCATTCACGACTTGACTCTGGTTTGGGTTTTATTTACTAAATTGCCATTCTAGTTCGTGGGCAGCCACTAACTACGAAGGTTAAGCTAGGGCACCAACCTTCGAGTAATTCTTAGATTTTTTATGTTTTTTTTTTTTCATCATATTTTAATTAGAACTCCTATTTTTCTCTTCATGAGACGAACAATTCAACACATCTTGTGTGGATAACAGAAGAATGCATGATTGGAACTTGATTTTAATTACTGGGATTGTTGACTAAATGGAAAGCTAGATTA
>Ga0325403_1001346_pt1 | contig 20248 bp, 12 predicted proteins | sample PopdelMetagenome_19_FD_205665 | JGI IMG/M metagenome (GOLD analysis project Ga0325403, IMG submission 205665) | Populus deltoides microbial communities from Bellville, Georgia, United States - Xylem-PdKOR-R4 | ecosystem: Host-associated > Plants > Phyllosphere > Stem > Wood/Secondary xylem... | reverse complement strand
TTCTTCTTCTTCTTCTTCTTCTTCTTCTTCTTTTCTTTGCAAGACTAGATATAATAAAAAAAAAATCAGGAGGTGCATGCTAATAGGTAGCAAGGCATGTACAGATGAACCATATTTATTAAATCAAACAAACCTTTTGTTTCCCTCGCCTCTACTAGTTAGTCTTAGTTTTAATTTACATTAAAATGATGAGCAAGATTCCGGAAGTGTTTGCACAAATTTCTAAAACTTAATTATTGGTAGCCAGCAATATTGCACTGAGCATTTTCTATTTCCCTTTGTACTGATGATGTTTCTTCTTTTCATTTTGTTGTCCAAGATATATGGGATGTGCTCAATATGCAAACAAATTAAGGCTTACAAATTGTGTTCAAGAACATGACTACATGAGGAAATCCATTAACAACCCATATTTCATCCACAGAAAGAAAAGAAGGGAAAGAATAAAATAATCCAAAGAAGGAACTTCCACTATACGAGTACTTGAATTGTTTCTTAAAATTCTACTTTGATTGTCTTTTGATAGAGTTCTTGTGTTTGTCCTTCAGTAAAGGGAACTAGCTTGGTACATACTCTCTGTTGTCACTCAAACTGATATCTTACCGTATGAAGTATTGCCTAGACAGCTAGCTGTTTGGTTCTTCTTTGCTTATTTTGGTTAAGGACGTGCGATGATCTTGCATTATTGAGGCATGTAGGAGGGAAAGTTGGTGTTGACACAAGATAACAAAGAAAGGCCAAATTACTATACCCGTGCAACACCCTGCATATACTATATTTCTTTGATGGTGACAGCAGCAAAGATTTTAAGATGTAAGAATTCATAAATTGTAGTCCATGATGACGCAGATATATGTTATATATACACGCACACACAACCGTATCCACGAATATATATATATGTGTGTGTGTGTGTGTGTGTGTGTGTGTGTGTGTGTGGCCTATAAATATTTCAACTGGTTGTTACATGCAAAGCCTAATCCTTGCTTATTAATTAACATTTATGAAACCACTGGATTATTGATCTCATGACCTGGTCAACTATCATAAAATTGATCAGTCTCCATTGGTGATCAACATGAACCATGAAAGATGTATTATAGTTTAGCATTTTCCAAAGTTTTATAACTGGCAAGCCTTAATATAAAAGATGTGGTAGATATTAAATGAAGATACAAAGAACAACAATCAGCCTTTCTCGTTCAGATTTCTATGTTTATTTATTTTTTATGAATATTGTTCTAGTAATTCTATTAAAATTAAAGATGGTACAATGTCCAAAACGAGAGAATTGGCCAAAGGAAACAAAGATAAAAGAGAAGTAAGAGAGGCTTCAAAATGTCATGAAGCTAAAGCAAAGATGGGGACTGAAACGGGTTGCAGTTTCCTTTGATTTGTTGTTACCATCAGAGTAAGAAGATGGTGATCCATACCAGTTTCCATTGTTATTACCATTTATGAACAATATTAAAGAACATCATTGTAATTAAGAAGCAACCGGTTTAGTGGGATTTCTATATATAGTCCGGCCATGTATTTATATTTCCCCAACTGTAATATCCTGATTGTTTTAATAGTGAATTATCGAGGATAAATTAATTTCATGATTATAACTCTTAAGAAGATTGAAGATAGGGTTGTGATCACAACTACTAATAAAATAGTTGTACTACAATTAGGAGGCTATCCAAATTTTGCCCAGATGAAGATGGCTAACAATACAAGAAGAGAGCAGTAAGTCCTCTCTGCCTTCTCTAGATGTAACGAAGAGTTGGTTGGCCAATTAATTATGTCCCATCTAATTAAATTTGACCATTTACCGTCTAATGTTGCTGGCCAGCTATATATAATCAATTCATCTCTACATATAATGACAGACACATGCATGATTTTTGGAAGTCATAATGGTCTTAAAATATGCAAAAGTGTGCGTGTACCATCATGGACAGTGAGTTGATTGTCTTTACTAAGAAGTGAGACCAGCAACCCTAAAGTAAATAATAATGCTACTGGCATTTTCCATTTGAGAAATAAGTTTGTGCTCAAAGGAAAGCGACCTACAGCTAGATTTCTGATTTGATGCCCCTGCACAAATTATTATGAGCCTTTAAAATCTGGACTAAGCTGGAAAGTATCTATGTTTAGCCATTTCCTTCGTTGTATTGATCATAGAATCCGTAGGGTTGGGGGCTAGTTGTTATCTGTTGTGTCAAGGAAGAAATACATGGTATTATAGTATATCACTTAGGTTTTACGTAGGGTGAGACAAAGGCAACGAGCCAAAGACCAGGCTCGAGATGGTTTGTCTGTAGCACGCTGCCTCCGCCACCAGACTCCATTGATAGTCCCACTGCAAGAACACTTTCAGGTTCTTGAAAGGCCTGTTGAGGACAAACCGGCCCCCCCTTCAGGGCCTTTTGGTATTTGTCCAAATTGTGTCTATATAACCTTTCTTATCTGATAGGTTATGATTTTTGTGGTCAGCAAGTTCAGTCCAAATTTGGGTTTGAGCATGAGTTCGAGTTTGATTACAATAACATTAAGCCTGCTCTCAACTTCACTAGGCACTGACAGAGCAACTTTGGGCCAACCACATCGACCTAGTAAGGATTTGGGTCACACTTCAAAGAAAGGACCTCAATACCTCATCATATAAAGCCAGGCTCACAGTGATAACTTCTCTGCCCGAAGAGCAGAGACTGGAGATTTTTTTTCCCTGGATTTCCACGAGTATATTTTACTGTGCCGTTTATGGAAAACAAATTATTATAGTACTTTTATATTGAACAATAAAGGATATTTTTATATATTGTTGCAGGGGATATCTTGACTAACTAAGAGTAAAAATAAAAAAATAAAACCTAACTAGTCTTATGAGTTTTAGATAAGAAGTTGTTTATGCTCAAATAAAGATAAATATCATCCTAAAACATCCTATATAAAATAAGTTTCATATAAAAATAGGTAAGAGTTATTGCAAAAATTGGCTTAAATTGGTATGTGTATAATTGGTTAAAAGAAAAATTATCACTAAATCTAAGATAATAATTTAGACTTGTACTTGATAATAAAGCTCAATCCTCACTTAAAATGATAGGTGTTGGACCTGGATGATAGCAAATGACAAATCAAAATTTGAACTCGTTTCTTTTGTCATGCCTAAAATAAGCATAAAAATCATTGCTCACACTCAATAGATTTTTTTGGGGTCACGTTAACTCGGACTAAATTCACTAGTAATAATGGGACAATATCCTAATCACATAAAAACATTATTTAAAAAAAAACACACATTGACATTAATGAAAAGGAAAAATATTTACAAACAAAGATAAATTCATTGGTATAATTTTATTAAGAAAATAAATGTTCCCACCTTAAGAGCGACTCTACCAGGAGGATAACAGTTTATTGTATGAAAGAGAAGTAAATTAAAAGGGAACCTTTCAACTCATGAATTGAATTCATATTTTTGAAAAACAAATAATATATATGTATAATTATGAAAAGGCTAGTGGTTCTGTAAGAGAGAGGGGAAGAAGACGGGAAATTGTTATCAAATTGATGGGCTTATCTAAAAAAATGCCTTTTTGATAGAAAATTATCATCGGACTGATGGGTCTTATTTGAGAAATTGTTATTTGAAATAAAACTATCATTTTAAATGTTGTATTCGACATTGCAGTGATCATGCCCTCTTTCTTGAGAAGGAGAAATTTTGTGTGTGTGTTGAGAGCGGGGAGGTGTGGGAATGTCTTATGTTAAAAAGAAGATGTTACATAGTATTATAATCACTAGAAAACCCTATCATCCTAAAGCATCATTGTAACTTGTCTTTTATTTCTAATGATATATTGTCTTTAATCTATTAGTGATCTATCTATATTAGTGATAATTCATTCACTACAATGAGTTGAACCTTAGATAGATGTTCAAGTCTAATTATTCTAAGATCTTGTTTATCTTTGTCACTTCTAAGTTATTATCTTTTTTTTATATATATAATACTTAGTGAATTGACATGTCTATAACTAATAACTCCTTATCATGTCATATAACCAATAATCTATTAAGTCATTCCAATGAATAACCAATGGGCTTATATTGAGCTCTTTTAACCTAACCTAGATCTTAAAAATGGTTTATAAATAATATCACGTCTAAGATTTATTTATAATATTTTTTGAATGAAGATTGTGTGCTCATTTATTTGGAATGAGATCTAAGTGAAATAAAGATCTCATTTGAACTAAGTTTTGATAATGACCCTTTAGTGTTCATTTATCTTTTAGGTATATTATTTAACATTCATTTTTTTTTAAAATTTATCTTGGTTACCCCGCATCACTACGAATGAACAACCCCAATCCCGTTTGTTTTTAATTTGTTAAACATACATATGAAACTTGTTTTAAAGACTAAATATCTCTTATTTAAAATCATAAAAGAAATACGTGAACAATGTACACATGTAAATTATACAGAGATTTATTAAGTATGATACGTATAATATCGACATAATGTGAAAGGATTGACTTCTTCATCATCAAAATGATTTGAGTCATAACGACTCATTTTTAATGAAAAGCAGCATATCTTATTGGTATATAACAAAATTTATATATGAAAAAATTAGAGAGAGTGAAATGAAAAAGATTTATTTATATATAATAAATTGGATTTATAGTGAGAAATAGAGGAATTATAAAATTTAAAGAGAAAAAAAAATGACCAGGAGCAATGAAACAAAGAAAGTGTTTATACAGGGAAATGATGTAAAGAAAGGGTTTTTTTCATTTTCCAGGTTGACTTAAGTCAACCTAACTAACTTGAGACCCGACTATTATTCCAAGTCAACCTTCAGGCCGAGTTTTATAATTATGGTTTCTAATGATAAAAATAATTATGTTCTCTTGCTAAAATTGGTTGAAACTGATATATGCATATTTAGTTAAGAGAAAAAGGATCATTAAACCTAAGATAGTGATTTGAGACTTGGTCCTTATAATAAGGCCCAATCCTCACTTTAAAAATATGACAATTGAACCCAGGAGGATGATAAGTGACAAATTAGGTTTTGAGGTCGTTTCTTAGGTCATGCCTAACATATACTAAAAGACCACTATTAATATTCAATAGGTCTTTTTAGGTTTATGTTCACCCTGCCTAAATTCTCTTGCAATGATGGGACAATATCCGAGACACATAAAAAAAAAAACTCTTAAGAAATGCATGCAATGACATCAATAAAAAAACATATTTACAAACAAAGATAAATTCATTGGTATTTGTTTTTTAAAAAATAAATATTGTCAGCAACTATGCCAGTAGAATAATGGTTTAATATATAAAAGAAAAGTGAATAAAAAAGGAACTTTTCACCTCATATATCAAATTCATATTTTTGAAAGAAATAATATATGTATGTAATTTTGAAAAACAAGTTATTTTTTATTCAACTTTCAAAGAGCATGACTCATTAAGTGATTGTATTACCTTTGGGTTGAACCTAAATCACAAAAAAAAAAAAAATTTGACATCTAATTGATAAGACATGTCCAGTGATCTACTAATAGGTCAATCCTTTGATAAAAAACAACCAATAATATAAATGTTTAAATATATGTATATATATACTCAAAATATTCCTACCATATTTAAAAAAATTCATTGAAGATTCTAGCGTTCTGAATAAAAAAATCTACATTTAAACGCATTGAACATGAAATTCAAATGTTTACCAACACAAATTCTCCACACATATTTAATCACATCCATGTAAAATCAATAAAATCATGCTGAGAAACTATAAATCACCCAACCTAAACAGATAGATACAAATATAGATCAATAAATCAACACGTATAAAAATCACATTATTCAACAAAGTATCACCCAAATTATATTAACACATGTGCAGATAAAAAATCAATCCACACTAAATCATCTACACATCAACATTACAATACAAGTAATTCAAACAAATTGGCTTTTAGATATGAAATTGACCTTCTATAACTATTAGAAATGAATCAAACAAGGTAGAATAATGTCAACGCGTGCTTGTCATGCGTTGAAATACTAGGTTATGATAAATATAGAAGGCACATGCTCTTTATGTGCCAAGGATGTACCTGCAAAATCACATAAAAATGGTGATCTTTTAGGTGGATATGGAAGCCGGTTGTTCCTTGTTTATTTTGGGGATGATTTGGTTGGGTTTTAGTTGTATTGTCGGGTTAGATTGAGGTAATTTTTTAATGAAATTAAGGTTACGATTTTGGGTTAAAAAAAGATCATGATGATGTGTTGGGTGGTGGATATGAAGGCTATTCTATAGGGTGATAGAAAGGGAGCAATGGATGTGTGCGACAAAAAGGTGAGAGGGATTGTCATGTGGAGGAGATGAAGGTAGTGGAGCGATATAGAGAGAGAGGACAATAGTTAGGTTCGTGGTGGTCTGAGAAGCAATTGTTAGTTTTGTTCTCTGAAGAGAATGCGATTTTTGGTGGTTTACTCAGTCTGTTACTGGGTTTAGGGTTGCTGGTTTGACCAAAATTCAGCGAGAAAAAAAAAAGGAAAAGGCTTACGGTTGTGGAGGAAGAGGGGAAGAAAAGGCTTACTTCTTCTTCTTTTTCTATCTTTTTGTCAACCTTTTTTTTTTCTCTTTGCTCTTTTTTTTTTAAAAAAAAGATTTTACTCTCTAGCTTCTCAAGTAAAAATTTTTCTAGGATCTCTCAAAGTTCTCTCCATTTTTCTGCGCATATTATTTTTCTTTGAGATTTTTTTTGTTTCTCGATTCTCTTCAGTTTTGTTTCGGGAATTTTTTTTGCACTGTTTATTCCTTATTTATAGTCCCTTCACCATATAGTTTTTAAATTCTTATATTTTCTCCTCTATTTTATCTCCTAATCTCCTTTTTTATTTTAAATTCACAATTTGTTTTGGAGATAAAATCAAACTCTAGTATTTTTTTTTTATTTCAATCCATATTCTTCATTTGATTGGTGTTTCGCTCCTCAAAAATTTTTTATTTTTTTAATATGGGGTCAAAAATTGATTATGATATATATAAACTTATACTAAATTCTTTTTTAATGATCATAAGTATATATCCCTTATATTAGTATGATATATTGAAAAGAATACATTCATCAAACTTATCAACTACTCTTAAATAATACAAAAAAAAAAAAATTATGATTGCTATCTTGTATTACTTCCAAGAAAATATTAATGATATTTATGAATTTGATTGGCTCTAGATGATTCAAATAAACAAATTAAATGTATATTTTTTAAACCTAACTTGATTCAATGGCTACATCCAAGAAATTTGATGACCTAACGTTTAATTTGGATAGATTCTAAAATTAAATTAAATAAAAAGTTGATCTGGTAAAATTTCATTGACCCAAATAATTCTCGAATCCTACTGTTTTCATCAACAGTTACAAAAAACATACATTAAACACTTTGAAATTATAAGTTCTGAGCGTGCACCTAAAACTCACCATAATTTAATTTACAAAACAAGATTAAACTCGTTAAAACTTCCTCTATATCGATTAAGCCTCTGCAGCGTAGTGATTTATCACTACAGATTTACATGCCGAAGATCCCCAGTTCGACATTAATGTCTTCGAGGATTAAAATGCAAGAAACTGAATAATTCTTTATCCCACTTCGGCCGAAACTTTAATTCAGAATCCGAACATTCATCTTTATGCTCTTAAATATAATCTTTAGTAAGCTTCCAAGAAAATCAAGAGAGGAGTACACTGCCCCTAGTCTCACATCGGTGCTTAGCTTTTCTTAATCACACACTCAACATTTAATTAAGAAACACAAGTGATCACGAGCACTCAAATTATTCGCTTGTCACATGAGTCTAATGAGCACACTTTTAATAAATAAATAAATAAATAAATAAACCTCTGCAAAGTCCAGTAATCCATCATCAAAGCAGAATATTGGTGACCCCATAGCCATTTTGATAGATAATCGAACCCATAAAAAGCTACTCAACTAATTTTCATAAAACCCTTTTTAATACAAAAAGCTAAACCCTAAACCTCGTCGTTTAACAACTTGTTAATCATCCAACCAATATTATAATCAGAGAATGTCTAGCTTCACTATTGATACATGTCTTTGTAGCTTTATTGTGGTTAACATCAATCATACTTGTCTACATCCTTTTTAGCAATGTTGGCCCTAGACTGCATGCTTGGTTATAATAATGCCTCACAATTCTTGCATCTTACTCTACTTTTATGGCTATAGTACAGGGAAATGCTTGTTTTTGCGGTAAAAACCGTATTTTATAAAAAAAATTAAAAATTATTTGAAATTAATTTTTTAAAATATTTTTTATTATTTTAATGTGTTAATGTTAAAAATAAATTTTGAAATAAAAAAAATATTAATTTCATGCATTTCAAAATAAATAAATAAAAAATCATTCCTACATTACCAAATACTAACCAAATACTAACATGGTGGCCCTGGACAGCTCGGAGGAGTCACATATCACTTCCTCATCAAGCCTATTCTTCATGCTTAGCTTGAGTTTATGGTTTTCATTTAAAGATACAAAAGGAAATGGACCTCTCGGTACCTTTTTTGTATGTATAATTTATTATACAAGCATTAATGCTTCTACAGTGGTAGCATGTGTTCTCTATCATCAAATCTTGAAGGAACCCTCTCCAATCTAAATCTATTATTATTTAGAAACTCTTGCTATACCTAGTAGGTCCCTTGTTCCCAGCTCCATGTTTACATATTCATAAACATCCAGTTACCCTTTCCAACTGTAATATCTCATCTGTCTAAAACCCTTTTTTGATGAACTTTAGGATCTGCATACGAGGACAGCAACAAGCTGTGCTTGCCAGCACTAACCTTTTAAGGCCATTTTTTACCCATAGATGCATAATTTCCCATTTGAATCTGATCTCTCATATGGGTCAATCACACCAATGGTGATGATTTAAGGAGGACATTTTGCAGCAATATTCTATCCAATAAATTAAACATGTGTATGGGCCATATGTTTATAAACCCTCATCACAATATTGACATGATAGGGATTTAGGCATAGTCTATTTAGCATTCATGCATGTTAAGACTTGCTTATATCTGAGACTTAGCTGAGCCTTCCCTCAATCTGCTGTTAATTTTATCACCTCCAGTTAAACACAAATACAGTCTATAGCTCCTAATCGCATACATGGATTCAATTATGAAGCCATCTCCCTCTGAGGCACATCCTGAGACAATGGATTTTCTTTCGAGCACTTGGTGCAACTTTGCTGTTCAAGCTCTCCAACCAGACTTGCAAAACCAGCCGATTATTCTCCTAGATAATCCAATCAAGAAACTCGATTGCGACGTCATGAAACCTCCTTTCTCGGTGAGTCAATTTGTAGCAGTTTCTATGTTTGCAGTGTTTTATGATTTGAATGTTATTGGAGCAAAGGACATGAATGGAGGTTTATTGTTTACCTTGCAGAAGATGGACAAGAGTGTCAAAATGGATGATGCCTTCAAGTCTCTGCCACCATGGAAATCCAATGATATGAAGGTAGGCACACTACAGCAATAGTATAGTGGTTATGATCAATGTTTATCATTTAGTTGAATTTATCCAAACCAAATTCATTGCTTTATTTCTTCGGTTTTTTGCTTACAGTCATGGATATGGATGCAACAAGCAATGCATCCTGAACTGAACTACAACAGTTGTTTCCGCAAGAAATGGGTGCATAATCTTGTTCTCATTAACTTAAGCTTTTTTTATAATCTATAAAAACACATGCAAAAGAACTTAATCTAAACAATTCTCAATGCAGTTCCCATGGAAAAATATACTGCCCTTTAAGACCATTTCAATAAAGAAATGGTTGAAAGAGATAAAGCTGAAGCGAAAAGAAGAAGAGAGGCTACAAAATGCTGAAGTACATGCAGCTATATCAGTAGCAGGAGTAGCTGCTGCCTTAGCTGCAATTGCTGCTGAGAACTCCAAGAAAGATGAATCCAGCACTGCCAAGGAGGCTGCCATAGCCTCTGCTGCTGCTTTGGTTGCAGCTAAATGCGCACAAGTCGCAGAAGCAATGGGGGCAAAGAGAGAGCAGCTTAGTAGTGCCATAGGCTCAGCCATGAGTGGCACAAATGCAAGTGACATAGTAACACTCACAGCTGCTGCAACAACTTGTAAGTTCCTTCAATTATTTTTCTGTAGAAATATGAGGAGTGTTTAATTCACTTGATAATAGAAAGAATTATTCTTTTTTCGCAAATAGAGCTATAATTGGGCTCTTGGGTTTAGATTACTAGATTGGCCTCACAATGGGGCCATGGCAAAAATAATATGCTAACCCAGAGAGTTTTGTTCACTTACTTCCCTAGTTGTGTGCTTTTGGTTACAATTGTTTATAGCATTGAAAGGAGCTGCTACCCTTAAAGCAAGAACAGGATGCAAGAACAGACTAAATGCACCAGTTCTCCCTTTAGAGGATAACAATGACATTGATTTTGACTTTGAGAAGTGTAGATCAGTACTTGCCAATGGAACAGAGCTCCATGTTGAAACACCTGATGGTATGTTGATGGAGAAGTCACTACTGGAATGTCAGCTAGTTTAAATAGTAAAATCATTTGGCATTTTGCTTGATTATAATTTTTTGTGTAAACAGGAAATTTCAGGGTGAGATCTGTGTCTATCATCCTTAGCAGCAAAGCCAAGGTTTGACTAATATTCTAGTCTTATTTCAGATTCTGCAATGCATTAATCATCAGAGGTCATCAAAGTTCACAAGACATCATCATGCATGGACAGTTGAGATTAAATAGTCAATCATCCATAACATTTCTTTAAACTAGAAGTTTATGTAAATTTTTTCTCTGTTGTAATCTTAACCATTGATCATTGAATTAATTATACAGGTTATTCTTAAGTTGAGGAAGCTCAATATCCTGAAAGGCAAGAAGGAAAGTAGGTTATACTATTCCTGCTCTCCATTTTTCCTTTTAATTACTTTATCTTAAATAGTACATGTAGCACTAAGTTTTCTTCTAAATACAGAATAGAAAATTAACCATTATGAGTACCATAAATATGCTTCAGGTATTGTACTGGACTTGCATGCTGAGTTGTACAAAGATTCAGAAGCTGATCGAGAGACTGGTCATACATGTTATCTTATCGTGTTAACAACCAATATGGGGATAATCAAGCTAGATATGGGGGATGATTATCATCGTTACAAGACATGGGCCACAACCATTAATCACATGCTCATGCTCTCTACTTCTTATGCAAACTATGGGCTTCAATTCTATGAACACTGAAGCTGCTAATCTACTCTGTTGTGCCAGGTCGATTTGCATATTTTGTACTTTTATTATGTAATTATTATCAATTACATTATATTTTTTGTTTAATACATATAAATAAAAACTGTTTCAGGGATATCATAATCTAAGGTATTGTATGTCCAAAATATTGTTATTCAAATGGTGTAAGCGATTAATCAGAGAAGAACATAGCTGTCTTATGGTCTATCTTAGGTAATAATTTTGCAACCAGAACTTAATACCAAAATAATAATCAATTCATGGTGGATCAAAACAAGATACATGAGAAACATCATAAACGCTGTAGATAAATCATGCGTAAAAGCACACCAGATATGATTGAAAATTATGAAGTGATTGCAGGTCATGATTTAGAGGGGGGTAATGGTAGAGATAATGTCTTTGTATGTCTTAAAGCTTCTCATATTGATTAAAGCAATATGTCCCTCATAGGGCTGAAAGGCATGGGCATGATGGACCTAAGATCATTTAGCTACTGAAAAGCAAGGGCAAAGACTAGCTTTCGAAAACAGTGAGAAAAGTTTTGGAGTGGAAGAGATGGGGGCGATGGAGCTTTGAAGAGGGAAGAACAGATTTATACTTGGGTCAGAGATAGAAACTAACAAGCCTAAAAGAAAAATAAGAATGGCTAGCTGGAATGGGAAGATGGGTTTCTAATTGATCTCTTGACATGCCTCGATTCTTTGAGTGAATCAACTAGTTATTACAAACGCAGCAGAGCATAACATGGGTGATCTTGCTTTCTTGAACTTACACAAGCATAACCAACAAAACATAACTTCATTCACCATAGTAACAAAGAAGTTGGAACAAGTGCTATTGCAGTTTATTATGATGTCCACAAACATTAAGAACAAGTGTCTGACAGAAATTACACTGGCAAGTGGCATCTAAAAGCTGAATTTGTGAAAGATACAAGATGACTAGGCAGACTCATAACTTGATGTTACACATGGAATTGGCACTTACATTTTATACAGTTGCTGAGATGCCAACGCCACGAAGCAACTCAATCTAATTAATCTCATAAACCTGCAGGAGACACTTCAGAATATGGACTTGCAATTTTAGTTTCATAATATGATCAATAGACTTCTGAAACAAAGTTTCAACATCAGCCTCTTCACAACCACGAATCATTTTCTGCAAAGTAGAAATATTTCTTTTCAAAGAAAATTTAACCAACTTCACCTTCTTTTTGGCTATCAAATCGCCCCTTTTCACCTTCATGTCTCTTTTATTCATGGATAACTAGCAAGCACGTCTAGTCATGAAAGAAATCCTAAAGGTCAAGATATTTGTGAGACTTTAAGACCTAAGGGATAAAGCAGGTTTATATATAGATGAGCTTCACTCACTTGGGACAGTAGTGTAAAGGAATATGGGGGAGATATGGAGCAAAGCTTGTCGAGATCCGTTACATTTTGTCATGTTGTGATTTCTATTTACACATTTTAAACAAACTCTAAGCTTTTGTTCCTAAAAATCACAAATAGAAAATACTAGTAAGCTTCACGGAGCGTATTTGATTTTGCTTGCCTCTAGACACTATTTTAGGCAGTTGATGCAGTAGACAAGAAAGCGTGGCGAACAATCACAATTCACATGAATTAAAATTCTCACATTGAAGTTGACTTATGAACACAATTTTATTTCTGCAGAAAGGTTTTGATATTCCCCCACTGATGCTGTGAGTGTTCTCATTCGAGTCATACAAGTCCTGGTTCATGTTAAATTATCAAAATAAAACTTGCCTCGACCATCTATGAGGCTGCTTAAACCACTTCAATTTAAGTATCTAATATACTCAAAATCCCTTTGAAGTAATAATGATCAGCTATGGTTACTGTTATTCCATCTGCTTACTGGTTGAGTGGAACTGTGGAAGGAATATTTAGAGAGACCAGAAGGCGAGGGCCTTCAAGGAATATCTCATGTAAAGGACCTTTCGAGGAACATGAAGTTGAGAGGACCACTTCGTACTTTATTTGGTATGGATGCTTCTGTAATTCTAGCTTACCTCTCATTCTCATTTCTCGTTCTGAAATTCTATTTCATTTCCGTTTCTCCATGTAAACAATGAAGTTGTAATACAGAGCACATTATCAGTATAAACCGACCAAACCAACCGACAAATAAATCTTTGTTCTACTGTAAATCGTCTACATCCCACTCCAGCCAGAGAGTCTCAGTGATGCTGACTGGTTTATTTCTTGCTACCATAATAGGTGTACAGTAAATTTAACAAATCCAACTTTTCTTAAGAAAATTGGCACCTATATAAAATAAACTGACCCATAACTGTAGAGCCTATACTTGCAATTACATTCATGAACCTCCTGTTCCAAGATGTGGTCCTTGCACAGCTTTTTTTTTTTTTTTCCTCTCTTTAGGAACCTAATCTAGCTGCAAATGGGCTCATTTAACTCCACCCACCAACAAGACTTGACATGGGTTTTCAGGGCTGCCATGAGATGATCATTATGGGCAAAATGCAACTCAAACTTTCATGGAAAAATAGTGGAGATTCAAAGAATGTGAGCTATACTGAGTCAAGTAGGCCAACTTGCATAGGAGATACTATTGGCATTTTATTTGGAGTTCACTGTTTCAAGATTGACAGATGAAATAACGGCATTTATCTTAAAATCTATAGAGCTGTGCTAACTCCTAATTGATTAGACACATCACAGAATCCACATTCACACTGCTTTGAATAATGCCAGATATAAAAATCAATTCCCATTCCAGTCAACGAATATTTAACGTTTTACCTAAAAGAAAGGACCGTGATATTTTTTTCCTGATTTCACTTCGGATTATGTAATGAAGTCACCACAAATGTGACTTCAAGTCATTATAGAATTAACAAACTTCCAATTGAGGTAGCAGAGATCAAGACTAGTTGAAATCAGAAGGTCTTTGCTGAAAGGAAACAATTATTACAAATCCTCTTTTCTTAACCACAGGAGCTTGCAAGGAATTGGCGTATGAATAATAGTTGCTTTAAATGCAAAAACTATGTTTTTACCTGTGCTGTCTTCCCACATAATTCGACTGTTGATTTAGCACTTCTCAATTGTTAACTTCTAAGTGATACCAATCAAGGATCATGATGATGCGTTAGGATAATGTTTCTTCAAACATCATGGCACTGTGGTATGACAATGACAATCACTACATAAATTTTAAAATAAGAACATATCAATAATGTACTCCATACCAACTACAAAAATTCCCTTCAAGTGAGGAAGTATGTTCCATATATCAAAAGTGACAGAAGATTTCTACAACAAATTAATCTTGGGAAAGAAAAGGGACAAAATTATCAGAAACCTGTGAATTGGACATGACTGACTGCACAAAAAATAGAACAATTACCACTAGTTAGCCAAAGCATATACAACCACTGATGCTTGAAGATCACGGTCCACCTTGAAGTGGGCATGGAAAAACCTTCTTATCTGCCATTATATTTTAAACTTAGCTACCAAGAAGATATGGTAACACTGAAAGCAAAACTATATATTGACATAGGTTCCGCATGTACCTCTATGAAAGAATGTGAAATCAGAAAATCTCTTAACAACTTCTCCTCAGAATCAAATAATACAACATGACTAGGCAAAGACCCGTTTGTCATCAGTGTGGATACAAAACTAACAGGATCCATCATGAAGTGGTCTGACTCATCTGGGATTCCTTTCTCTTCACTGTTGAATGAGATATCAGACCATAATTGAGAACTTTTAACAATAGCATTTCAAGAAATATACTATTAACCAAATTGCTAAACTCCAAACCTTGGAGAACAATCCAGAATACGCATTGGCAGATCATAATGCAGTGTGGAGTAGTAAGGAGTGGCATGGCAGGGCATTAGAAACAGGATACCCTTTACTTTCTCATTTTGCGCTTCTTTGGATAGATAAATCATGACATCCTCAGTTCCTCTCTGTCTAGCATAATCACATGTAAGATCAACAGAAGAATAGAGGGGGGGGGGGGGGGGGTACTAATATGAACCTTTTTCTTTGAAAGCTCCCAAGTCCCAACCATTCGTTCTTTTTTTCTTTCTCAGGGTTGATAGATAGCATTTTCCCATTTTATTTCTCAACTAAATTTGAGAAGATAAAATAACCAAAAAGCAAAAACAGGAATAACATCAAAGCAATAAGCCACATTAAAAGCTCAGCTGTTAAAGCGGACAAGGCTTCTGATCAGCTTTGTATTTGGTAAAGTTGAGGAGGTATCTCACATACCTGATGAACCAAGCTCATGTACAAGGCCATCGGAATGTTAGTGGCAAGCAAGACAAAGATGGCAAATCCCACTTTTGAGGGCCTTTTCATGCGACTGTTAGGAGAACCTTTTCTTCTACTATCAGAATCAGATTTTGCCATAACAGATAACGAATATCCAGAGAACATCAAAGCTATCGGGAGCATAGGCAAGACAAACCTGTAACTCAGTTTATTAGAGGATAAGCTAATTTAGAAACATGAGCCAATCGGTTTCCATACAAAACAAGGACGCGAAGAAAAAAAGGAAAAAATGCCAAATAGAGAGTACCTGAATTCTTTATGCCCCTGAATACTGTAAACAATTAAAACCCATGCAATGAGTCCAGAGAGCTTCCAGCATTTAGACTTTATGCTGCCAGCAATTGAAAATGGTAAGAATGTAAAGAGCATGACTGTAAGTCCCTGAGAGAAGTACCAATGCCACTTGTGAGTTCCGTAATAATCTCCGCCAGATGAAAGAAAATTGAACTTGAGAAAATTAAGAGGTACAATGACCCATGAGCCATACATCAAACGATCCAATAAACATGAAAGCGCAAGCACCAAAGCCCTGATGATAGACAAAATTGTAATTAAAACAACAATATAACCATACAGAATAGAAATTAGAGCAAAAAAATTGAGAAGATGAATCCGTGCAATTTACACTGTATTCTAAAGCACTAACTGCAGTTCAATGCATTGTTTTCCCCTTCCTTGCTATTGTCATGAAGTAGGTTTAATCCAGCTACATTTAGTATGGCATTAGAAGGTTATTAATCACCTCAAAAGTTCCAAACAAAGCAGCTCACCAAATGTGAGAAAAATAACAAAGAAGTAACTAACTAAACAGAACCAAACATTAAGTTCTGAAACTAAAATGCAGCATTTTCCAACAAACCATGTCTTGTATTGTGAAATGTCAGGGCATTTGATACGATTCAATTGAACAAGAAAAATATTTTAAAGTGTATTTTTATGATGTTCATTCAACTCCATTGTTAAGAATATCTCAAAGGGCATGTTTCCTCAATGCTAGAAGAGAGGGTAATATTTTTGCTAGAGATAGCTGGATATTGACCAACCATAAAAATGACAACTACAGGTAGCTTCTCAAGATCAAATATTCATTAAATCCATGAGTTTTATTTGCTAACAGCTAATGGTAGCAGAAGTAAAGGCAATTGCATCAGTAGTGGTAACACTAATGGCAATTGAACAAAATGTCTTAAACCTATGTCTTAATGGTAGCAACCAGGACTCTAAGTGTTGCACCCAAGTAAGGCATGTTGAGTGGCCTCCTTTTGACATTGAACAAATATCCACTGGCAGATGTGACTGGCTGTGTAATCTCCAAGATTCGCAAGCAATTGGAGCAAAGCTCCATACTGTCTCTTTAGGAGCCTGGACATGTGAATTAATAAATGCATGCAAAAAAGCTAGAATGTGTAATGCTCAACACCTATTGCATGCATCAGATAGCATTGTCAAGGGTCAGGCAGATTATCAGAAAAAGTCCTCAGTGATTTAGATGATAAATTCAAGAAATAGAAATTGGAGGCATTGGCAATTTTCACTTCCTATGAGAAGAGACTCATAAACCAATTAGATGGATTTGCAGACATAAAGTGCACCAGTAATTACAATCTAAGTCTTTGTAGAGAAATTACTTTCATGTTCATGCATTACAAGCAAAACTGAGATGAACCAGCCATTAAAAAATAAAATCCCTCTCCCTTGTTCCAGCACAGAAATCAAGTTTCAACAACTAGGTTTCTGACATCACCCTATTTCTATGTTAAATGTTGCAATCATCAAATCATAACTTCCTCATATTACTTGTATTTAATTTCAAAACATTTGGATCATGACTAATCATGCCACAAAATCAAATTAATAACATTACAAACCAGGGAAAAAATAATTGTTAAAGACATACGAAAATTATATGTAGCATGTTAATGAATTCTAGACAAGAGGAAATGAGGAAAGAAACATGACCTACCCAATGGGGACCACCTCCAGAACAAGGAATTTTAATCTATCACATGTTACAGCCAGCTCGAGAAGGCCAACATAGACCCATGTAATAGCACTTGTTGGCCGGATTGCACAAGCTAATGCTGCTATAGCCAAACCCCACTTCCTTAAAACCAGGGGAACTTTGCTCGGAGAAGCTCTCATACAGGGCCAGTAGTATAATCCAACCAGTGTAAGAACTGTTTCCAAACTATTTGACAATGTACGGTTGAAGCAGAAAAACATGAACCAGTTTGCCAATTGAGAAAAAAGCTGTAATGGTTAAGTCCATCATCTTTCACAAGCATGATTGTTACCCACAATAATAACAGACCAGCAGTTTCAAGTTTAAAATGAAAACAAAACATTTCATTTATTAGTCAAAGTTTAATCTGAAAGAAAAAAGAAAAAGGATACTGCCCATTTTGCCACAAAATTGCCAAAGATAGCATTTGAAAGTTTGTAGAAATATAAATCACCAACTGCAGAAAACAGGGCTTGCAGCAACCGTGGTGCGTGTGCCTACAAAGCATCAGACATGAGAGATACATTGACAACTGCTGAATACCGCTTCAAAATGCAACAGACAAGCACCTGTTGGTTGTTTAAAAATGAATATGAAAAGAAGAAAAGTTACCCATTTTTATGCTACTCTTCATATCAAGAGAGCATGCATTTATTTGGTAGAAGTTAGATTCAATTTATTTATTGGTGGTCACCATGTCAACTCTTCAACCGTTGTTATGATGCACCATAAATAGCTTCAGGTAAAAAATCACACGGGTTTCACCATCTCCTTCAAATAATAATAATAATAATAATCTTCTATTTCATGAGAAGCTTCAAGCATTCAAATATAATTTTCCTACACCAAGGTCAAAAAAAGTGTACAACAGCATTCCAGACCCTTCTCCACCTCACAGACTTGCCAGGAAAAATTCTTTTAGAGCTTTATACTAATCACACCCTAATTCCTTTAGTTTTCAACATCTTTTAAAAAACAAAACATTTCTAATTTAAATCCATGATCACTTCTTGATGGTGGTGGTCATCAAAATATTGAATGGCCTTCATCTTACTTCCTATTGAGACTAGTTTAACCCTCAAACCTGTTACAATATGCATTACAGAAAATGGTAGGTCAAACCACTCGATGCCTAAAGTCTCACAAACGAATTTGAAATAACCGTGATTATCCCTTGAAGATTGCTTCACAAAAATGTATCTTAATCAAACTTAACAAAGAAAACAGTACCGAAATATTAAAAATCATATTAATCATGAAAACAAACCGAAAGCTAAATTTACCATGAACCATGGAGTATCAAGACCAAACAGTGCAAGAACTTTGTACAGCACAGCAAACAGCAACGGGTGGAAATAGCTACGAATCCCCTTCCTCCATTCCCATGTCAGATGACCATACCTGCCATTTTAAACACATTTTAGTTATGACAACTTCCTTTATACCAATTTCACTACCAAACCAAAATTAAAACTTTCTCTAAACTACCAAAATCAGAACTTTCTCCAAACTTTGTTTCTATATGAAACAAAACGAATAAAGTTTATAACTTCAAACTCAAAAACTTACTTCAGCTACAAAGAGCAAAAGGGTACTTTCAAAATTCAACTTGAATGCCGAAAAACCAAAAGAGCGCTTCCAAAATAGCATAAAGTTTAAAGCTTTACCTAATTGCACTAATATTTGGCCAAAAGAAAAGGGCGGTTCCCAAATTGAATAGAGAATGAGAGTATTTACCCAAATACAATTCGATGGGCAACTTCAAGGGCTTGCCAGTGCTCATCTGGATTGAAATAAGTTTGAATCAACAGCGAATTGACAATTCGGAACGCCAAACAGAGTGTAAAGATATTCCTTTCAGACGAAAAGAAATTGGACTTCTGGGATTTGTATCCTTTTTGTTTGGAGATATCAGGGTTTTTGGTTATTAAGGGTTTAGTGGGTTGTGATTTAGATGATGCATTTCGTCTCTGATTCATTCTTCACGAAATTAGCAGTGAGAGAACTGAAAATCAGATCATAATTCGCGTCGACTTTCTATGTTACATGCCATGTCGAAAAGGCCAGTTAGGTGTCTAATCATTAAACTAACTACAAAGCAGTCCTTACGTATTATTTATATTTCAAAACAGTCCAGAACATACCAGCAGACTTCAACCTGCAAAAGAAGTATCCATGTGCTTTCATACAAGAGAACAGGAACATACCCGTCCAGGTTGTTAATTTTATTTGTTTTGTTTGATTAAAATATTTTATATCAATTCAAAAAATAGAATAATTTAAGCTTTAAAAAAAATTCAAAATAGTTTTATATTACCCTCTAATATTATACTTCTCCATCAACACTTATGCTTAGAAAATGAATAAGGTATAAAATCTCGAGTTAATAACATATTTTGTAATTATACTCTTATATTTTTAATGTAATTTTCTCATACACAAATTGTTTCTATAAATCCTATGAAGTTTTGCGTTCTTGTCTAATTTTATTATACTGGGTGTAATGTATCGAAAATATGTGTCAATATATATATATATA
>Ga0325403_1001344_pt1 | contig 20262 bp, 6 predicted proteins | sample PopdelMetagenome_19_FD_205665 | JGI IMG/M metagenome (GOLD analysis project Ga0325403, IMG submission 205665) | Populus deltoides microbial communities from Bellville, Georgia, United States - Xylem-PdKOR-R4 | ecosystem: Host-associated > Plants > Phyllosphere > Stem > Wood/Secondary xylem... | reverse complement strand
TTTTTTATGAATGCATTGTTAAAAATATTAATAATTTATTTAAAATTAAATTAAAAAGATACTTAATTTAAATATAGGAAAACTGGTTTAAAAATATTCTAATACAATGATATCCTTGCCAAGCATAGAGGCAGGACTTGACCCAGATCAAGGGTTTTGGACGGCATCAAATCATCATTAGAAAATAAATAAATAAATAAATAAATAAAAATCCTAAGTAACAACATTTGCTGGCTCAAATCTATTTGCACTAACACAGGTTTAATATTTTGTTCTTCAGTGCGGCAAGATTTATATATAAAAATCTTGCACTTCATACAGGGAATATAAAGTCATATGATAAAGATGTTTTGAACAACAAAAATAAATGTTATATCCTCTTATACATATCTCACATAATTAATAATTTTATATTTAATTAGTGTTTAATTACTGTTTCGAGATAGAAAAAATAAAGATATTCTAGATAAAAAAATAAACATATTTGTTTTTATATTTATTTTTGTATCTCTAATAAAGTATGTTCTGTCTTTTATGTATCTGTCTTTTCTGTTCTGAAACATCTACAGACAAAATCTTATTATTTTTATTTTTTTAATTAATACAAACTATTTGAAGCACTAGATTTTTTATTCAAAACTAGACTTTTTATCCAAAACTTTAATTATAAGTAGTCAACTATGCATAAGAATCTCATCATATTATAAATTGAAGAAAAGTTCCACTAGTTTTTTAGGACATTGTATTCATGATTTCACACTAGCTTCATCTCCCTACTCCATTTTTACATTGAGGACATCTTGAATTAGTTTTCGCATCTTAATAATGAATCACTAATTTTTACTTAATTAAATCTTGAATCTTAAAGAAATCATTGACATATAAATTAATTAAAGTCAGCCTTATTTATTTAATCATCAAAATCTTGAAATAAATCATTTTAAATTGACTTTTGATTAGAGTCAAATTAAAAATTTGAGTAGTGGACTAAGTGGTTGTTTGTTTCCGTGGTTGCGTTTGTTGTTGAAGCAAACATTGGAAAATCATTGTTTGGTAATAAATGAAATCTTGATTTACTATTCATGGACCCCACTATTAATTGCGTTTAAAACACAGGGTCGTTAAAAGCAGCTCAATGCTGCTTTCCTCTTCTTCTCGTGGAGAGTGACTCCACTGTTCACGTGAACAGTGAAGAGGGACTCCATTGTTCGTGTAAACAATGGAGTCATTCTTCACTGTTCTGCTCGGACCGGGTCTGGTCCAGTCCAAAGCTAAATATATTGAACTGAGTTCGACCTAGTAAAATAAAATAAAAATTTATTTTTTATTTTTGTAATTGTGCTTTATTTGAAAAACTAGTGTTTATCGGTCCGGTCCAGAGCTAAATACAATGAATCGGATCCGACCTAGTGAAATAATAATAAAAAATTATGTTTTATTTTTAATTGTGTTTTATTAGAAAAATTAATGTTTTAGAAAAATAAATTTTATTTTTTATTTTTAATTGTGTTTTATTGGAAAAATTAGTGTTTAACATTATAAAGTATCACTATATAAATTAGACGGAGATTGCTTGATGACGTAACATTTGCAAAATTTGATCGCAATCCCAATTTTGTTCCTGATTATATTTTACCTGTTGCGTGCTTACGAAACCAAAGAAACTGTAGTCATTGTCGGATGTATTTCATATGTGATAGAATTATAGATAGTTTAATGGAACAATAAAAATTATTTTATATAAAGTATTATTTATTTCATAATATAATAGCAATAGTTACATCTATAATATTTAAATTAAAAACCTTCAATATTAATATGAATTTTTTAAAATTATTTTATAACCTCAATTTAAAAAATTATAGATAGTTTAATAGAACAATAAAAATTATTTTATATAAAATATTATTTATTTCATGATATAATAATAGTAGTTACATCTACAATATTTAAATTAAAAACCATTAATATTAATATGAATTTTTTTAAATTATTTTATAACCTCAATTTAAAAAATATTATTGACCAAACACATTAAACTACTTTTTATTCAACATCAATTTCAACCACAGTTTTAACCAAACATTTAAATTAGGCTTGAAATTAGGACCAAAAAAATACATTTTAGTCTTAAAATTTAAAACATTTTTAATTAGACCATTCAAATAAAGGATCATTTGATAGAAAATACATATTTTGTACCCTAAAAAAATACATATCATATTATTTCATTATTATTTTCGAATGGACTTTAAAAGTTTCCATATGGACACCGCCCCCAAGAGATTCCCTAGGAACTGCACATCTCCATTAACAGAAGCTTTCTCAAGCCAAATGCAACCCCTTGTTTCAAAACATCCATCAAAAGAGAGTTAAAGATTTGTTTCACTAATTCGTTCATGAGATATTTCCCAATGGACAACAATGAGAAAGAAACAAAACCAAGAGGGGTTGCAGGTAAAGTTGGCATGAGTTCAACAAGAGTCTCTATTTATTCCTAGGGTTCTCCAACTCCATCTTCTGAAGGTTGAGTAGCAAATCACTGGAATCGAGGAAAACTTTGTTGGCTGAATTTGAGATTGTATGTGCAATTTCTCTTGCAGCTTCAATCTTCCTTAGAGTGATGAATGCAGGATTGTTGGCAATGGCTTGACCAATGAGCTGAGCACTGGTGGCCTCTCCCTGTCAACCATTCAAGGAAAAATTATTACAAAGAGAAGAAGGATGGGTACGGAATTCCAAACGTAGAGTGTAAGGAACGGAGAGAGTCCTCATTCTAATGAGGATTTTAGCATTTCTTTTGTCTCACCTCGGCTCTGATAACAGCACTCTTCTTATCTTGTTCAGCTTTTTCCACAATAAATTTAGCCCTCTCAGCATCTTGAGCAGCCACCTGTTTTGCTTCGATTGCAGCAGTAAATTCTTTCCCAAAAGTCAGGCTTGTAATGGACACATCATCCAGTGCAATGTGAAAATTGGATGCTCTTGCTGTCAAAACCTTCCTTATTTCTCGACTAACAGCCTATAAAAAAACCAAATTAGTCAACGCAGGATGATGCACGAACAGCTACGCACACAAAAAAGAATGGACAATATAATCCTGAAGACAATGCAAAAGTAATGGAGAAACTAGAGAAAATCCGATCAATATCTTCCACATTTCTCTACTAACAGCCTATAAAAGAAAACTCAAATTAGTCAACGCAGGATGATGCATGAACAGCTACACACACAAGAGAGAAAGGGCGATATACTCCTGAAGACAAGGCAAAAGTAATGGAGAAACTAGAGAACATCCGATCAGTATCTTCCATATTTCTCTACTAACAGCCTATAAAAGAAAATTCCAATTAGTCGACGCAGGATGATGCATGAACAGCTACACACACAAAATAAATGACGATATAATCCTGAAGACAATGCAAAAGTAATGGAGAAACTAGAGAACATCCGATCAATATCTTCCATGTTTCTCTACTAACAGCCATCACAAAACCAACGTGAAAGCCCACTATCACATTGATGCCCAATGGAAGACTAAGGAACAATATTAATCATCCTAGCATAATATAGAGTGCCAGAGAGTCAACAGAGAATGATGCATGAACAACAACTCATACACAAGAAAGTGGAGCAAATCTAATCCTGAAAATGATGTAGCATAATTATAAATGCAAAGAAATTGAAAACTGGGAATAATTTATTTTCTTCCATGAACTGCCTAAACTAAACTAAGGCAAACAATAATATGTTTTCAAAACGATGCTTTGTCAACTGGATACACACAATACTAAAGGAACAATATAATCATAACCAATATGAAAGGCCATTTCAAAATTTCAACAAAATTTAAAAAAGCATAGAGAATCTAAAGCCAAGTTAAACAAAGCACTAGCTCTTGCTGATCATGGGATTGGAACTGGGAGCTTTCAATTTGCACCAGAAATCTGAATTATTAGTTATTATTACCTCTCTCTGAGTAATAAGCTGGCTGGCATTATACTGAGCAACCACAGATTTCAATGTTTCATGAATGATAGAAGGCAAGACTCTGTCATTATAATTTTCACCAAGGGTTCGATAAATTTCAGGTAGCTGGTCTGGCACAGGACGAGTCAGAACTCGAAGCCCAATCTTCACCTGTTAACAAATTTAAAACCTAATTTAGAGAGACGAATTGTAAGGATTTTACCAAAGCATATAGATAGAAAACTCAAGTTCCATATATTCACAGGTGAAAAGGCAACTACCATCTATACGCAACTCTTATATCCATGGCTCTAGCATCCATCATAATCATGTTAACCCTAGAGCAATACCCAGAATTGATTACGAAATCACAAAAAAAGGCAGTGGGTTCTAAGAAGTGTGCATGAGGCACAAGTCAAAACCTTATGGCTATAAAAACTGAGGAATGGGTGCCTTCGCCTACAAGGACTTCAATGACAGACAGATGGAAACATAAAAGAAAGGAGATATTTGAACTAAGGGAATGAACAAATGAGTGAGACCTGCAGAATCTTTCCAGGGAAATAGAAGCCAGATAAGGATGGAAAGTCGTTAATACTTTCAAGATTTTGCAGTTACAGAATCTATACACATCAATAGGGAAAGAAAAAACAAGAATGACATTACTATCATTTTGACTTCTTTAAGCAACAAGTGACCAACAGGGAAAGAAAAAAAAACAAGAATGACAGGCCTTGCTATAAAAAAAAGGAACATCAAAATAATTATAGAAGTATAGAAACGGAAGAAGTATTGTCTATCAGATTTCTGGCAATCTCCTACGACAAAAAATTAAAGAAATATGAAAGGTAGAAGAAATCTACCATTTGGAGATCACGACTTCCTGAAGTACTCTCTACCAGATGGGGTCGTGCACGAACATCATATATGATGGGACGCTCAAACCATGGAATCATAAAGTGTGTCCCCTCAGGATAAACCTTCACATTGAACAATAAATATTAGAGCACATACTAAAATACAGACATTAAAAAGATTTCTTAGTATCAGGATTACAAATTAAATCATGGCGAGGGGGGGATATGATACAGCATAAGTTTAACACACATTAATAGATTAATTACGATTGTGAATCGAAACCCCAGTTCCGAACAGGTCAAAACCTCTCCCCCAAACTCAAACAAAAACTAATCACCACACCATGAGAAGCAGGAAGCATTCCAGAAAGCCTAAGAAAATTGTAACTTGTGAAAAAGGAGATAATGTTAGAGTTTAGACAGCCATGCTGCTTCCTAGAGGCTTCAAGTTCATCTGACAATCAAATCACCAATCAAATCAATTTTTAACTTTTTATGTAAAAGGTATATTGAAAGATGGATATTTCCAAATTCAAAAGAAAAAATCAGAAAAGATTGCATGAATTCACCATATGACCTCAATGACACAACATTGTTAAAGAAAATAGATAGCAAACAACACAAAGTAGTGTTTTTAGTTCTTTCAGAGAGCAATAGTAAAGTGCAGCTTATTTAAAACAGACCAAGAATCAGTTAAATTATCCATCAACACCAACAACAAAATACAGGCAGTGTAGATAACATAGGCCCAATCAATCAGCACGATGTTTGATAAAACCAAACGAGACAACCAATTCATATTTGACAAATATTTCTCACAAAAGTAAACAGCTAATCATGACACACAAAAGAAAGTAACAACCTTCTCTTTGATACCAGCTATACGGTTGAACATTATAGCTCGATGTCCACCATCAACATTGTAAAGACTGTTAGTAGCTCCATACAAACCAAGCCCACCAAGAACTCCTATCTTAATCAGAGTCCCAATAGCACCACCACCTGGCACCTTGGGTACTCTCACATTGTTGAAATTCATCTTCCCAAATTCTGACAACACAAAATCATTCATTCACATTAAGAAGGTCAACAATCAACATCCAAAGCAAACCAAGAGCATGAACTACAGGCAAACTACAATGTTAACATAAATAGCATCAAAGGGATTGATCACTTCCCATTTTCACATTTCCTGCTCTACAAAACAAAGCCAGAAAAACCCATCAAGGAAACTCAACCTAGAACACAAGAAGTTTATAACTTTTCTTTCTGGGCACACAATTTTGAAGAAAGTCAGAACTTTATAAAGCAACTGAGCTTAATAAAAGCAGACAAACAAACCCTTTTGAAAAAGGAGAGAAGTTGTTAAGTTACTGACTAAAATGAAGCATAAGGATCAAACTTTAAGCTTTTAGATCTCTTTTTACTTGATTTTAGTTCAAAATGGAAAGAGCCAAGTTGAAACATGATGCCCCAAACATCAATAAACATAAGATAGCATATTTCAAATTAAAATGAGAGAAGCAAAGCAAGAAGGGAGACCAAAATGATAAGCACACCTTAGGTAGGGTCTTCTAGCGAGAGAGAGGGGTTTAGGGTTTATAGCGTCGAGAAGAAGGGAGAGAAAGGGTGAAGGGGTTTAGGGCTTTTACCGAAAGAGAGTAAGGAAGCAAGGGCTCGTTTGAGCAGAAGGTCAAGAAAATGGGCCAAGCATACTATGTAAAACCAAGCCCTATGAATATATGATGTTTGATGTCTCAGTAATTGAGAAAAAAAAAATCTTCTAATTTTTCTGATTTAAAATTATAGTTTTTTTTAAAAAAATATCATATATAAAAAATTTATTTAAAATTATAATAGATAATATTTTTAAAGTATTTTTTACTTAAAAATATATTAAAATAATATATTTTATATTTTTTTAAAATTTAGTTTTGATATTAGTATTTTAAAATAATTTTAAAATAATTTAAAATTAAAAAAATACATTCCAAAAAAAAGAAGAAGCAAACTTTAATACACGGATGTGACCCAAGAAGAGCCAAGTCAGCAACAGTTAATAACCAACAAGATTTCGTTATCCACTTTCAGACATTGCAGGCTCCTCCTCACTCATTTTTCTCAAGGAAACCAAAAAAAATGGCTTCTTCTTCTTCTTCTTCTCCTCCTTCATCTCTTCTGCTCCCACTTGGTAATTCATCAATCTCCTCTTCGCTTTCTCCACTACTTCGTGTCTGCAATCATGTTCATTTTTCATATTTATTGTGGCAGGTTCATCTTCTGGCAAAACTACTCTACTTACCAAAAGACATGGCATTGTCAATGTCTTTGACAAAGTCCAAGGTTTGATGAACATTAGTGTGCAATGCTCAAACTTGGAACCAAGAAGTAGAGGTTCAAGAGCAAGAGAGAACAAGGTGGATACAAGTTTGATTAAGAGAAGGGATTGTGTAATTGGGCTGGTATTTGGGGTTTCAACTCTTTGTAATATAGGCTCATTTGATAATGTTGCCAAAGGAGCTGGATTGCCACCAGAAGATAAGCCAAGATTGTGTGATGAAACCTGTGAGAAAGAGCTAGAAAATGTATGGTGAGATTACATGGACCCCTTTTGTTAAAATTGATCATTTTCAAATTGTGGGTTGCATTAATCCTGTTTGTTAATGAAGGTGCCAATGGTGACTACAGAGTCTGGGTTGCAGTTCAAGGACATTAAAGTTGGTCAAGGCCCTAGTCCTCCAGTTGGTTTTCAGGTGTGTAGACTTGTTCTCACTCCTCTGGCACATCTGAATTAGCTAGCCAGCAATATGAGAAAGAAATGGCATACTAGCCATTGTCAGTCTCTTGCTCTCTAGTGTTCCATCTTCTTCAGCTTCTAGTGTTTCTATGGGGTTCTTACTGACCCTTTATAGACCTCCAGATAAATTAATTGAGACTTCGGATATCATGTATGCTATGGTGTCTAAGGGCTCTAATGACCATTTCTGGCTTCTAAGATTCACCAATCTATACTGAGGATCAGTCCATATTTGTAGCATTATTTTTTTTGTTCGACGGTGAGGAGTATTCTTGCTACAGCTTGCATGCCAATTAAGATCAAATTTTCTCCTCGGATGTTCTCGTGCATTCAAAAAAAGTTCAATAAAATCTTTTGAACATTGATCCCAAGATTCGAACCTAGAAACTCAAGAAAAGGAACATGCTTCATTAACTACTAGGTGAATCCTTGGATAATGTTTAGTTATTGTCTTGGAATCGAAAAGAATGAGATAGTCGGGGCATGTCCTCTTGTCTTTTATGTTTTGAAAGGACAAAAATTCACTCAAAAACAGTTTCATAAATAAATTTATTTTTATGTCTCAGTTTTTATTCCTTCAACCAAACACATTTATATCCCTTTTGTATTTGTGTTTTCTATCTTGGAACACTATGGCATTAGTTACAAGAATTGGCCACATCTAGTGGGTGACTAGTTTGACTGAGATTCCTTGGCCTGCCATGATTACATTGAGAAATTCGTTTGTTCTTTCATTTGTCCACCCCATCTAATGACAGTATCATCATGCTCACAGGTTGCTGCTAATTATGTTGCCATGGTTCCATCTGGGCAAATATTTGACAGGTAATTTATTTTTATGTTTGCTAATGGTTAATTAGGGATACCAATGATAAACATTTGGATGAAAAAAGAAACGAGGATCTATTGCTGTTACATTGCGCAACGCAGGGTGTGCATTCATTTATCACATATGGAAAGAAAGAAAGTAACAATAGAATGCATATTGCTGATGCTGCTACTGAAAGTTCAATCCTGAAGTCCAATATTCAAGCTGTGCAACAAAGATTGTGCAAATCCAAGTTCTTGAAGGAAGCTGTAATGAAGCCTGGGCGCTCTTAGGAATCTGTCAATTGTGGGGGTTGATTGTAGCTAGATTGTGTCGCTAATTGTTTGATTCTTTGCTTGATTTGTACAGCTCTCTGTTTTGTAAGCAGGGTATCTCCCGCTAAGTTAATTTTTCCTGATAGAAATTATTCATTCAAAAAAAGAAACTTTTGGATGAAGGAGACAGAGGAGAGTTGGTAGCTGTGGCCAGTTTTCAGCCTGAAAGATTGGCTGTTTTGGTGTTCATTCTTGCACTTGTTAGCAAGGCCAACTTGCTCAACTTCTAAAATTGTTCCTCTCACATTTTGCAGTTCATTGGAGAAAGGGCAGATCTATATCTTTCGTGTCGGCTCCGGTCTGGTAAGCTCCATAGATGGTAATCCATGTTAAGCTTGGGCAGTGCCACTGATCATGAAACAACTGCAAATTCTGATTTTGTTCTATAACGCACCTATGAATATCATTTAACCTTTTAGATAGGTTTCGATGCATGCTATCTGAGAGTAGATAGATAGTGCCAAATGTTCCTTACCTTGTTGAATGATCTCTAAATTTCATTGCATGGTAAGCAGCATTGCATAATGTCATATAGACTATAGCCACACTCTGGTGACTGGAATATGAGTCAGGAATGCTCTGTCATTGACTTTTTCAATTTGAATGACTAGAATAGGTGATCAAGGGACTTGATGAAGGGATCCTAAGCATGAAAGTTGGAGGGAAGCGCCGGCTCTACATTCCCGGACCGGTAATTTATTCACATCTTACTCATTTTCCAACCAGAAGAAAAAAATTGTTGATAACTGCAGAATGGATATCCAATCAAGCATCAGGTGCATTGGCCTAGGTTAGTTGGATTCTATGTCAAATAGATGATGCATCAGCAGACTTTTTCGAGGTTTAAAGAGCTAGTAGCGAGTCCCAAAACTTAATGCCATGGCTTCATACATATCGATCCATTTACCTGTAATTTATTCACTTCTTACTCATTTTCCAACCAGAAGGAAAAAAACGGTAGATAACTGCAGAATGTATATCCCATCAGCTGCATTGGCCTAGGTTAGTTGGATCCTATGCATACCGATGATGCATCATCAGACTTAAAATCCAACCCTTCTCTGCTATGCACTTTCTTGAGGTTTAAAGAGCTAGGAGAAAATTCCAAAACTTAATGCCATGGATTTATACATATTGATCCATGGACTGCCATCGCAAGATGAGATGGTCTGCTGCTGGCAGCATCTTTCAATGTGTTTTCTTGACAACCAAACAAGAAAGTGTATTTGCAATTAAGCTTCTAACAATGTTGTTTTCATGGCTTGTTCTTGTTTCTAGTTGGCATTCCCAAAAGGACTCACTTCAGCTCCAGGAAGGCCAAGGGTGGCACCAAATAGTCCTGTAGTTTTCGATGTCAGTTTGGAATACATACCAGGCCTTGAAGTGGAAGAAGAATGAGACTCTACCAAAATCTTCATCTCCCATCAATCCTTTCAGTCTTGCCTCTCTCCCATTTAATAATTTCTCCCAAGAGGTTTAAAATTTGAGTTCTTGCATTGTATGCCTTCCATCACTCCTTTTTTTCTTCTGATATTGTACAAATTGAGTGTCCATTTCTTGATGTAAGTTGAGTAAACATCTTTCCAGTCAACGCCTCAACTTGTTTCCTTCAAGAATAGTCTACAATATCAAGCAAATTCAGTAACCTTCATTAATTCAGTAAATACTAAGAGAGTTACTCTGCATAATTATTTTTTTGATGTATACAAAAATAATACAAGAAAGACGATAATCATAAATAAATATAAAGTTCTACCGAAATTAATGAGTCTCGACCATAAAGAATCTTAATTCAAATTTTTATTATTGAATGTATTTTCTATTCAAAACTAAATATTAAACTCTTCCGAGGAAAAAAAATCCCAAACAAAAACATAAAAAATAATAATAATAATTGTAAATTAAATAGAAAATAAATTCTAAATTAACCTAAAAATATAACAAATTCCGAATAGAACTAATTTGAGGGCCTTAACAATCTCTTATGACTTCAAAAAATTAAATCTTGCGGAGAACAAAGCCTCTAAAATACATGTATGTTAAAGTCTCACCATTTTCGAAGCCAAAATTAGAATACAATGCCTACCCTAGAAGGCTATGATTTTGGTGTGATTGTTGAAGGTCAGTTGAAAATGTTAGGTAATGTTAAGCCCTAAAATATATCTTGTTTTGGTAGGAGTTGAAGAAACGATTTAATTAATGAGTAGCTAGTCACGGTTTCTAATCTCAATTGGGAATTGCTTTTCTTGGGATGGAGGTTGGTGTAAGATGAAAGATGGCTTTCCTAAATTCAAGAATATGGTTGGCCAAGGCTAAAAAAAGATGCCTTTCTTTTTGATAAATTAAATTTTATGATTTGTTATGATTTATTTTATATAAAATTATTTTAATTTTATGATCTGTATCACGAGTTTTATTTTATTATTTTTTAAATAAATTTTTCAATTTCATCTTTCAGTATATAATGTGTTTATTGAGAATTGAGATTCATGTTTTGTTTTTATTTACTTTCTATTAGATTATCTTAGTCTCATGATCTATGTTGTTTATTTAGTAAGTTAACTCGGGTTGACTTGAGTTATTTTCTTCTTCTTTTTTTATTATTTTTTTTTAATTTTATTCTTTAATATTGGATTGATTGATAATTGAGTTTCATGGTTTATTTTGATCTACTTTATATGAAGTTATCATAGTCTCATGATCTGGGTCATAAATTTAACAAGTTAATTCAGATTGACCCGAATCAATCCAATATGTTGTCATCTTAATATTTTTTTTAAAAAAATATTGTCATGAATTTTTGTGAGTTAAACTATGTTTTTACTAATCGTCTAGGTTGCCTTTAGACCTGTTAAGTTATTTAGGTCACATCGAGTCTCTATTCCCACACAATTTAAATTTTTTTATTAGAAAAATGTTAGCTACACCTAAGTTTTTTTCTATGTTAAAAAAAATTGATTCGATACATAGTATAGCACAGGACAACAATATAGTATATCACTATTATAAAACTTAGCCCGGTCTATGATCTTATTCAAGGCTCGGGTCACGAGTTGGGTGGGTCAACTTATGTCAATCCAAATCAGTATTGTTTCAAGATTTTTTTAAAGTTAAAATGATATTGTTTTGAATTTTTTTTTTAAATTCAATCCGAATCTTACTCGGGTTTTGACTAAGTCAATTAAGTTGTTGTTTGACCTATTGAGTTGATCTGGTTTAACAAAGTGAATTCCTACTCCATTCAATAAAAAACTCAACCCAAGATAGGTTTTGGGTTGGTGAATTACCAAATTAGTTAAATAACACAGTATATATAACTTCTTCACTAGGCAATGTTTTACTTTTCAAGAAAAAAAAAAGGAAATAATGCTTTAATTAGGGGCGATTATTTTCGGTTTGGTTCGGTTTGGTTTTTTAGGACAAAAACTGGTTCAAACCGGTTTGGCTCGGTTTTTTCGGTTTGGCTTGGTTTTTTGCCGGTTTGACTTGGTTTTTTTCAGTTTCAGTTCAGTTCGGTTTTTCCGGTTTTAGGTTTCTAAAACTGAAACTAAACCGAACCAGCTGATTTTTTAAAATTTTAATTGGTTTAATTGGTTTTTTTTCACGGTTTAGTTTTTTCGGTTATTTTTTTTTCTAATTTTCTCGGTTTTTCGATTTTTTTCTCAACCCTAACTCTAGCATGCAGACAATATCAATTTGCTTATTGATTTATTAAAAAATAAATAAATCAAATTGCGTATTGATATATCCACAGAATAAATGTTGTTAAAAATGTATCTTCAATTTTACAAGTCCAATTACAGTTCTAATTAGGTATTAATTAAAGATTGGTTGATGAAATCCAAAGAATTAAGCTAATAAGAATGTATCTACCTCCACGTGCGCTTCTGAATTTGGAAGCCAAAATGTCATTTAATTAGGTGGAATTAAGGGTGATCGTCAAAACCTAATTAAATCCTAAAAAACCACCTCATGCCCTTTTAAACCTCACAAAGTCTTAACAAGCTCACCAACCTTAATTTCCTCTATTTGCCCGAAATAGAATTATAAATCAAACCCGAGTAAATCTAGTAGTTAACTCATCAATTCAAAACCTATTTTAAATTAAGTTTTATATATATTTTAAATTAAATATTTTTAATAAAATAAAAAACTATATTATTTTGATAAAAATAAAAAACGATTGAATTGACTTATATATTTACGAGTTAATTTATAACTCGAGTTTTGAATCGGGTTAGAATATGAGATAAATCTTATAACGATACTTATGATAAAATCTCAAGTATTAACCAGCCAGAGATTTCCCTTGAAACACCACCAGATTCAGAGAATGCCATGGCTAGTCAATAAGACCACAATTGTTTTTCTTGCAAGTCAATATATATTACCATATTTATATATAACTTGTACGAAGAGAACATAAAATTAACCAATATCTCTTTGCTCAAATATTACTTAATTATATTTTATAGTTTAAGGGGAAAGGAGAAAAAGAATGCTAGGTGGGCTATAAGTAGAAAGTTGTGGCTGATTAGAAACTTGCGAAGATGATGAAAGGATCCCTTCAACCTCCCTCTCTCTCACAAACACAGACAACAGATTAAGTTATGCCCACAGGTGATGACTTAGAACTGTTTGTTAGCCCAGAAGTTGCATCAACCTCTTGTAAAAGTCGGTCCAAACCTTCCCATCTCTCTAACGAATGATCAAGACATCTCTCTCAATATCCCCATCGATTCTTATATATTTTCTTTCCATACTTGTCTACTTTGCCACCAAATTATTGTTTGATCACCATCTCTGATTGCTTTCTTTTGTATCTCTTTGTCCCTAGCTTTAGAAAACTTTGCTCATATGTATTTGTGAAAATAGAATAACAAGAAAGGAGTTAGCTAGGGTTTTCTAAGTGTAGATGGTGTAAAGAACCCTAGCTTTGAGCATATATAGCTAGGGTTTTTTTATTTTTCCAACTGTATGTTTTCTTGTTGTATATTAAGGTAGAAGATCTTCATCGGATGAGTACCAGAGGCCATTGGAGGCCGGCTGAAGATGAGAAGCTTCGCAAGTTGGTGGATCAGTATGGTCCTCACAATTGGAACTCCATAGCCGAAAAGCTTCAAGGAAAATCAGGTGAAAATTTAAAATTTTATATTAATCCATGATTTTCCTATTAATATAATTTATTAGGGATGATTGAACCGGTCATGATGGTTGGTTTTTTATTTAAAAATAATTTAGACTTGCAAAAACTGGAATATACCTATATATATATATATATGTATGTATGTATGTATGATTGTGACTAGTGACTAACCCAAAAATTGTAAATCAAATCAGGGAAGAGTTGTAGGTTAAGATGGTTTAATCAGTTGGATCCAAGAATCAACAGAAGCCCTTTTACAGAAGAGGAAGAAGAGAGGCTTCTTGCTTGTCAGCAGATTCATGGCAATAAATGGGCTGTTATTGCAAAGCAATTTCCTGGTCGTACTGATAATGCTGTGAAGAACCATTGGCATATAATCATGGCAAGAAAATGCAGAGAAAGATCAAGGATTCATGCAAAAAGAGCAGCTTCTCAAGCGTTGTTAGTCAATGAGCAGACACATTCTTTCTCAAATCAAGACGTGATGAGGATCGTGAATTGTGAGCCAAGGAACCTTGCCCCATCATTTTTCCACAAATTCTGTGAAAGTTATTGCGATTGTTATCATCATCCCTTCTGTCTCAACTATCCGTCTTTTTGCAATGAAAATACCAGCCATCATGAAGGTAACCGAAGAAGATCACCATCAAACATGAATTTTACACTCTTAGCTAGGTAGAGAATGAAAAAAACTTTGTGCAGGTACTAGCTTTAGTTTATGAAAAAGTATTTTACAGGCCAAGTTCAAACGCATCAAAACTATCTGATTGGTTGGTGTAATGAATCCCATGAATCCATGCAACGTTATTGTTTTCATATATAAGTGCATGGATTTTTGTAATGTATGGCCCGTTTGATCCATATGGACTAGATCATACAGCAATTTTCAAGTTTCATGATGAAATATAGACGTTTTTCTATATCTTAATTTCTCGTGATTATGTACTTAGTTTTTTTTAATCGATTTCTTAATGCATGTATAATTTGTGTAAATATATATTGCAGGTAAACCTCTAGAGTTCTATGATTTTCTCCAAGTAAAGACTGATTCTAGCAAAAGCGAAGCCCTCGACAATGCTAGAAGAGATGATGTTGAGGTAGATCAGGAAGCCAGGGAATTACATCAGAGAAAGGCTAATTTTCCTTTCATTGATTTTTTGTCTGCTGGAAACTCTAATTAGCGGGTTCCCTTCACTTCATAAATAGTACAAATGTAAGCAGTTATTTACAATCACACTTAATTATTACTACTCAAATGCATTGGCAATTAGGCATATATATGTTGAAGAACACAGCATGTGGTAGCCAGGCATATATACTTCAAATCACAGCCATGAGTGTAGATCGTCTTATATCAAAGAAACAGCCATGGCTTATATAGTTTTCCATGCAGGATAACTAAAGAAATAGCCATGGAGGGACTCCATTAATTTCTGTACACGATCAGAGCATGTACATCAACCATGGATGTTCTTCACACATCGATCGATTAACTCTTTGCATGCGCAAATTGAATAATTTCACAATGATATTCATCCTTCGCATATTCTTTTCGATTCTCCATGAGTTCATATGGGAAAAGGAGGCGAGGTTAATTGGAATAATTAGACTAGTGACTCTAAATGATGTAATCAAGCACTCCAGAAAATAATTTAATTAACTTCTATTAGTTAACCACCTACAAAGATTCAATGGTGTAATCAAATTAAGATAGATATTTACATTTTGACTTGATTTGTGATTAAACGAGGCATGACATTGACAGGACTTGCAACCACCAAATACATTTGTCTTTGCTTTAGTTGTTCATGCATCAACAAGAGCACAAAAACAAATGTTTTCTTGTCATTCGATCAAATATATACATGTTTTTTCCCCTGTATATGTTGACATTAACTACCTCACTTACGTCAATCTAGCGAGAGGAGTATAACTTCTTGAAGGTGCTTTTAGAGCAACACAACTTTGAATTGTGTAGGTGTTTCATCATACCACGTCTTAATTAGATTGCAACTAACGATATTGTTTAAGACTCGACTGAAATACCTAGACAGGGAGAGAAAACTCGTGGTTTGAATTTGGGGAGAAAATTGAGAAGGACATCTATCTAGAAAACCGTGAATGAGAAGAATATCAATAAGCCATTTGATTCGCACAACATTTGATGGAATTAGTTTAATTTGTCCATAATTTGTCCAACTCTCAATGATGTTTTGATAGCAAAATTTTTGTTCTCGTGCTACACAAGGTGTAAATTCAAAACATCCTTTGTTGACTGAAACCGATACTAAAAAAAAATAAAATTAGATAATGTTGTTTGGACTTTCTTCAAAAAAAAAAAAAGGGGGGGGGTTTAAGCAATGTTTATTTTAACATAAAAGAAAAATGTTTGTGTTGTGAAGAACTTTCTAACAATGTTATTAAACTCATTTTAATAGTTTAATCTTAAGATCTTATAACCTGACTTATCTAGTATAAACTTTAAAGAAAATTATATGAGAATTAACTCGGTGTAATTCAATTAACTTGTTGGGTCTAAAAACAACTTGAAAGATCGATAAGATTGTGGTTTGGATTTAAAAAATAAAATCAACTTGATATTTGTTTTAATATTAAGATGATGACATATTGAATTAACCTATCTACCCGTGTTAACTTGGTAAATTCACGATCCATGTCATGAACATGACCACAGTGAGCTACTTAGTTGGGTTATGCATCACTTTCTTTTCCTTTCCTTTCTTCTCTTCTCGGTTAGGCTTTTATCAGACTTGGATGAGATGAAATTAACTCAGGACTGAATTGAAGAGATAATAGATAATTAGGAATTGAATTGAACGAAAAAGACCGAGAGTGTTTGACATGTGTGAGGAGGGCCACCATATTGAGGAGGCATGTGTGGTCTCCTTTGAGCTCCTATGGAGGCCTTCCTTGGTATTGTTATAATCATCTCGACGGAAGCACCTTTTTATGATGGTGCATGTTGATGGTGGCGCTATGACATCACTCTAGTGATTCATTCTTTTTTTCTTTCTTTTCCTGTCTTCTCCCCTTGATCATTCACGTGCTTGCTTTATTCTCTTTTTTTTTTATTCAATTAAGTGTGTATTTGGTAATGTGGTGTAAAATATTTTTTTTATAAAAATGTTTTTCAATTGAAATATATTAAAATAATATTTTTTTTATATCAACACATTAAAATCATAAAAAAAAGCATTAATCCGGTGCGTTTTCAAGCAGTAAATAATTTAAAAAACACTTTAAAAAATAAGTTGAATTACAAAAACAATAAACACACCTTAATAATCTTACTTTACAGAAATATTATTAAGCTATGAGCCTCACCAACCTATAACTTTCAATTAATCCAAACTCACCTAAACATGTTTGACAAAGTTTTTTTTTTAAAAAAAATATATTCATAGAATATATACAATATGGTTGTTGTTGACGTTTCAACATAGAATGATCAAATAATTAATTACTTGTATATATATTCTATGTTTTAACAAACTCACTTCCTACTTAATTTCTTCACAGCACACGCATCCCATAATCAGAGCTGAACTAAGTCTTTATTAGCAGAGACTTTTTGTCTCCAGTTTCCTCTTCATCGATGCTAAACCAGATATTGTATGTTGTGTATGATCAAATCCTATTAAATTTATACATTAATTTACTCAATATTGCAATGCTTAATTTGGCTTGCCAGAGGGATTCTTGTTTTTGTTCTCTTCGTCCTTGATGCTTGAATTATTTTTATATTTCTTTTGTGTTACAATATTTCTGCTGCCATTCCTTCATGGGAAGCGCCATTGAAGAGCTTGAAGTGTTCTTTATTGTCTCATGCACTGCCATTCACAACATCATAGGAAAATTATCAATGATCATAATTAGCAGCAATTTCTGAAGCACTCTCAGAACTTATTTAGTAAAAATTACCTCCCTCTAAATAAATGTGCATTTAGAATTTCATTTTAAGAGTTAGGATATATCTCGGACTAGTTTTTATGTACAAGATTAAGGGAATGTTTGGGAGTGTAGTAGTGGTTACTTTTTAAAGTGTTTTTTGCTCGGAAATATATTAAAATAATATTTTTTATTTTAAAAAATTATTTTTAACATCAATACAACAAAATAATATGAAAATACTAAAAACTATTAATTTAAAGTAAAGAAAAAGTAAAAAAAATTCAAAATTTTTTAATTTTTTTTAAAAAAACTAAAAGCAAATTAACGAACGTTAAATATTTGTTTGATATTATGATAGCTTTTACTAATACAATATCTTCTATTAATTAAGAATTTTAATTTTATTTCTCATACCTTTATTCAAAATCTTGCGATAATTTGTAATCATTATCATTATAAAATATAGCAACGAAATAAAAATTTTTGTAACTGATATTCTATACGCAGATGATTTCTTCAAAATCCAATTTAAAATAAAAAATATATAACCTTGACATACAAGAGTGGGTGTTTAGCATAATATTGGTAACATGTTTTTCTTCCCTAAATCACCATTGTTAGGGATTCGAAACTTGTGAGAATTAATAAAAAAATATTTATAAATATTAACAAAGTATTGTGATTAACTTATTATAATCACATCTACAAAATATTATTTTATTAGAATAGTGTTTTTCTTTTTTAGTTTTTTTTTCAATTCTATCCATTATTTTAAAAATTGTGTAATTTTGTTTTTTATTTCATTTCAGTTTGGTTATATATCGGTTTCAAGGTTTTAAATTTTTTTTATTGATTTAAACCTTCAATACTAGATCTATTGGAAGTGAGATTTTATATTTTTTTTATTGCTTTTTATGAATTTATTCCGATCTCATAACTCGGGTCGTGAGTTTAATAGATTAACTAGGGTTAACTTGAGTTTTTTTTTTGCTGCTTTTCTAAATGATTTTTTTTATTTCATCCTTGAACATTAGATTAGTTGGAAATTGGACTTTATAATTGTTTTTTGTGAGATTATCTTGATCTTATGAACCGGCCCATAAGTTTGATAGGTTGACCCGGATTGATTTTATTTATTTTTTGATCATTTTTTAATTGAATGTTTTTTCAATTGGGCTTCATATTTTTTTTAATTAGTTTTCTATATGCTTATCTCGATCTCATGATCCGAGTTACCGGTTAAGTAAGTTAACTCGAGTTGAATCGATTAATTTTCTGAGTCCTTTTTTATTGAATTTTTTTTTTCAATTTCACCCTCCAACAACTCAATCTCTTCCTTTTTATTTATTTATTTTTTCAATTTTATTATTCAATATTAAGTTATTTGGGAATTGAACTTCATAGTGTTGTTCAATTTGTTTTCTATGGAGTTATCTTAGTCTCGTGGATTTAGTTTTTTTTCTCAATTCAACCTTTAACAATGAATATGTTGGAAATGAAGTTTTATAATTTTTTTATTTACTTTTTATAAATTTATCCATATCACATTATCCAAGTTGCAAGTTTAACAGGTTAGCCCAAGTTGACTTAGGTTGTTGTTTTTGTCTCTTTTTTTTTAAAAAAAATCGATTTCATCCTTTAACATTGGTTGATTGAAAACAGAGATTCATAATTTTTTTTTTATTTTTTTTCCATGGTTTATCATAATCTCATGATACAAGTTGTTAATTTGGAATGTTAACCCAGGTTAACCCAAATAGTTTTTCTTATCTTTTTTTTATTTTTATTTTTAAATTTATCTTTCAATATTAGATTAATTAGTAGTTAATTTTCATAGTTTATTTTGATTTACTTTCTATACAGTTATCACGGTCTTTATAATTAAGGTGAAAGATTTGACAAGTTAACTTTAATTGATTCAATATGTTGTCGTTTGAATATTTAAAAATAATTGTCATTCAAAAGTCACTTTATCAGTATTTTAAAAAAATATCATTAAATATACATTATATTTTAAGTTTATAATTATTTTTTATTAGAAAAGATATTAGCATGGATATTTTTATTACATTCAAAGTATTTTTTTTAAAAAAACTAATTAAAAGTAAATTAACAAACCTTAAGTATTTGTTTGATATTATGATATCTTTTACTATCACAATATATTCCATTAATTAAAAATTTTAATTTTATTTCTCATACTTTTATTCAAAATCTTGCATAATTTGTAATCATTAACATTATAAAATACAACAACAAAAGAAAATTTTTTGTAACTAATACTCTATACGCAGATGATCTCTTCAAAATCCAATTTAAAATAAAAATGTGTGACCTTGGTATACAAGAGTTGGGTGTTTAGCCTAATTGGTGACACGTTCTCTTCCCTGCATCACCATTGTTAGGGATTCGAAACTTATGAGAATTAATAAAAAAAA
>Ga0325403_1001342_pt1 | contig 20279 bp, 20 predicted proteins | sample PopdelMetagenome_19_FD_205665 | JGI IMG/M metagenome (GOLD analysis project Ga0325403, IMG submission 205665) | Populus deltoides microbial communities from Bellville, Georgia, United States - Xylem-PdKOR-R4 | ecosystem: Host-associated > Plants > Phyllosphere > Stem > Wood/Secondary xylem... | reverse complement strand
AAAATAATTTATACATGATTCTTCTTTTCGTTTTGTGCACCCAATTGAAAAGGCTCTTAAGAACGACAGATACTTGCAGGAGGAAGAAAATGGAAGAGCCGGCACCCTCCTAATCGGCGAAAAATAAATCCGTAGAAGAGGTTTTCTAAAAGCAAGACCTACAAGCACAGATACTAACAAGCTCACCACATCATCGAGACTCCTCGGCAGTACATCGCCTAAGCAGCAGTCCAGTATCTTGGCTACTGGATCAGTTTGTGCAAAAGCCTATAGAGTAAGGTTACAAGGCAGGGAAAAAAAAAAAACAATGTAACTGTAGCATCTAATGTGATGTAACTCTAATCTAATCATCGATCTCAACGCTTCCATCCTTGAGATGCAAGTGCTTTTCCCTCTTCTGGAACTCTGTCAAGCCCTTCCCGCTTCCAGTCACACCAACCTTGCCATTGGGATCATCAGGAGATTTGAAAATGCTCTCTCTCTTGCGCCCTGAGAAGAAACCAACCTGAAAGAATAAACGAAAAGGGCATCTTATAAGTGCAGATGGTATAGTAGAAAGGCGAATTCTAAAAGTTACTTTTGTGATGTTTAGTCCCCCTGGGAAGAACCTGATGATAAGAATTTAGAATTCAACGTTGAAAATCCAGAGATTCAATCCCATTGGGAGAGGGAAGTGGGGGTTTAATGGAATGGGGAAAGAGTGCCCTTTTATGTAGCTTGCAGTTTCCCAAGTATCAAATTACTACATACATGTGCGTTCTCCATTTTGCAAGTATTTACCTTCTTAGTCTTGCCTTTAGTTGTCTGGAACTGCTGCCATGCATTCTGTCGCTTATTCTGTGCGACTTCAAGTTGCTCAAAACGCATCTTTGACTTGAAAGAATGTATCTTCTTACGCTTGGCAGCTTTCTGTAGAAAAAAAAAATTAAATCAAAACGCTTGAGGAGGAAAAGTAATAGCATAGCAAAAACTTTGAGGTGGAAGAGGAATAAGAGATAGAGAAATGTCCTAAAAACCATTTTGCTTAGGAAAAAACTATCAATACACCAACCCATGTTACACACGAAAGAGCAAGTTGCAGAAAAGCTAATCCTTGAAGGCTTCAAATTAGAGATAGAAAGTATTCACTGGTGGCCCAGACATAGGTAACATTTTGAATCCAGCCAAGCCAGAACCAGGTCATTCATTTTTAAATGAAACTAACCAATACGGAAAGCAACTAAGGATTTCAGAATGAGAAAAATGAGATTAATCAATGTCATTTTATTGCTACAGACACCAGTAACATGCATGCATTGTAAAAGTAGTATATGTAAGCACTACTTACCACATCCTCTGAGTCGTCAGGTTCTATCCGAAGCTTTGCTGGTAAAGTTCGTGATTGAAAGTCAACAGAAGCTGCTTGGGCAATCTTTCTTTTGATAGCTTGTTTTGTAGCTTCAGCTACCTTTTCTGCTTCCAGTAAGGCATTGAATTCAACTGGCCTTACATTGTCAGGGTCCACCTGGGTTTAGCAACAGTCAGTCATGATCCACAATCCAATTAAGAAAAAAAAAAACAGAAAGACATCATAATTGAATGCGTAGGATGAGGCAAGCAAGGCACAAGAATGAGTAAGTAATACATAGCAAAGAGAAAACAATCCATGTAATAGTATGAAATAAGCCCACTGTTATGACAGAATAGTGAGACGGTTGCTTTTGTTCAAAATAACTACCAGAAAATAGTTAAGAAGAAAGAAAAAACAAGTGAATATTCTACAACTTTTCAAGATTTGACAGTAAAGATAGATGTAATAAGGCTACAAGCCTAGATCAGAAGGAGATGCATGCACAAAGTTATAGCCATGATGATGATGATGATGATGATGATGAATTTGAAAAATTTGAAAATGGGGCCACAGAAACCATACCTCTTCCCTGTTTCCCCATCCATCAAAGGTTACATAATATCCATTAGGAGTAAGATCCTCAACCGTTGCATCATACCTGACCATTTAACTAATCAAACACAGCAAAGATAAAAGACAAAACAAATGAAAAATACAAAATAAAGCAGAATGATAATTTTTGGAATCTCTTTGAGCTTTATCACATACCATTCCCCATCTTCACTCCATACAGCTTGAACTTTTGAACCGATGGGGAACTTCTCATGTTGATCAGCCTCCTGTTTAGGGGAAAAGGAGGAGTTGTGTCAATGCCTCACATATATCCGTAAGATATCTGTAACTGTGTAATACTTAAATATGGTATTTATATATACTTTTTTTCCTCCATTCTAAAGCACAGCCTCCCTGCATGAAAGCATAGAACAAGCTTCCCAACAAATGCAAAATGAAAGCAAAGAAGTGTAATTTACTGTTCTATTCACCTGAGGTTCAGGGTAACCAGGAGATGCGCTAGCTCCTGTTCCAAGATGTGATCCAGAAATCTCATTCTGCTTTGCAGTTTCAAGGAGTTCTTCTGTCAGAGCAATGACCTGCATCTTGACTATGTTAGCCAGGTCTAATGATATACAAAAGAAATATATAACATCACAATACATAAATGGCTATCTTCATTAAAATTCAAACTTAATATCTCAGTGTGAACATCACAAATCAGGTGACGAAGGGAAGCAGGCTGGCCATCACGACACATAGCACACCTGCAAATGAACCAAGATAGAAGTGATGGGCATCTTGATGAAGTTCTAAGCTTTTAGAAAGAGCTCCAATATTTTAACTCCACACAGTTCCAATTTCCGGAGTGTCTGAACTAGAGTTAGCACAAAAACCACCTCACCTTTTTAACACTGAAATGAAAACAAATCTCCTCGAGAGCCATTAGCTCCTAATAACTGTTGCTTGTTTTTAGCAACATGTTGATTCCTTCAAGAGAGATGTGGTAAAGACAAAGAAAGAAAGGTAACTGCATCAAAAACCTAGACGCTCAAATAGTAACACCCACCTAGACACCTAAATATTAACACCATCAACTGGTTTGTGACCCACAGTGACAGAGAAAAAGTCGTCCATTTCCTCAAGACAACTATACAAACCGTAACTACAGTACACAACGCAAAATGGGAAGATAAAACCATATAAACATTGTGCAATCATTTCCAAGAAAAACCTGCAAGAAAAGAGAGAACCAACTACAAACAAGCAATCATAAGAAAAGATCACCTCAATAAGCTCCTTCTCCATGTCTACATATTCAGAGTTTCCAGGATCATCAACCAAAAGCTGTCTGACCTGGTCCACAAGCACAAGAGAGGTCATAACATGCAGCAACACATGGAGACAAACCAAGAGAAAAACACTAGTGCTGACTTAGCAGATAATACAGCAAATGTCCAAACAGAAAATTATAATTCTATGATACAGATTACTCGTCTTTTATATTAGATTGTGATGGCAAAAGGTCCACTAAAACACAACACTTCTGGACAATATCAAAACCGTCTAATCACATGATCATAATAAGAAGCGGGCATTTATTAAGGGATATACATGTATATCATCAGAAATTAAGCTATATAACCAATAAAAATCATGAAAAGAAAACCCATCTCTTTATCTACAGCGCAAACCCCTGTTATTTTATAACTGTTACATCACATGATTTTGAAATTCAATCCGGCTATCACTTAGGGTAATAATAATCAACATTGAAATCAGACCCATAAAAAGGCATCAAGAGTATAATACTAACCAAGAGAAACCCTTAATTCCATAAAAAAGAAAGAAAGAAAAGGAGAGGAAACAAAAACCTTAATTCGATATAAAAATTCATTACAATCCAAGATTAAATGCAAAAAAAAAATCCCAAAATTCAATCAAACTTCCAAGAGAATAATAACCTAAAATATGATTTAAACCTCAAAATTACTCTTTAACTAACCCCAAATTGACAAATGAAACAAAAAAGAATTACCTAATTCGAGGAACCAATTCACAATAATCTCGAAAATAAAGAAACAATAAAAAAGGTACCTGGTGAAGCTGTTCTTTGTAAGTGGAGAGATTAGAAGCGAGCTCCTCTATGCTTACTTCTTCTCCTAGCATTTTTATTTTTAGTTATTTCAATTTGATTTTATTTCTTATTAGGGTTTCGTTTTTATTATTTTGATTGAGAGAGAGCGAGAGAATACTTTGACTGAGAAAGAAAACACAGGCACGAACCTAGAGAGGAGTACTTGACGACTATCGATATATCTTTGCTTTTTTCAGTTGTAAATCCCGTACCGCCTCCCGGCCAGGATAAATAAATAAATAAATAAACAAATAGCTGATACCATTAAAAAAAAAAGTGAGTTACCTATTAATCAATTAAATTAAATTAATTTTAAATTTATGAAATTTTTTATTAAAATAATATTATTTTAATTTTTTTTAAAATAATCAATTAATTCTTTCAATTTATAACCTAAACTTCACGCAGTGAAAGCATTCACTTGTTTGCATAAAAGCCTCTCTATTTTTTCGCTTTTTATTTTCGGAGGACTAGAATTAATGCTAAAATTTTATAATACTACGAAAGCTTAATTATAAAATGTTTTTACCCTTTTTATCTTTAATTGAATTCTTGTAATAAAATTATGTAATTTTTTTTGATTAATCAACAAGAATTAAGAATTTAAATTGAAGCGAAATGTAGATAATATATATATATTAAAAGAACTAGTTTAATTCATTTCACTCAATAAATAGAAAATCATATTATTTAGTAAATGCATGTGCTGGGATTGGATGTGTAATATTAAATACGTCCTGGCTTAAAAAACCAATCCAATTTGTTAATACCTACAAACATTAGGATCCAGTGGTTATAAAAATAAAAAATAAAAAAAATAGGATTTAAATTAAGCACTTTAAGTTCACGAGCATCAAATTCGATATCATTCTCAGTTAAATACAACAGAAATAATGAAACTGAAGATAATTATATTTTCTTAACACAATGTTTCAACAAAATTATTACACAGGTTGAATGTTATTATGGTCAAACAAAATTCCTTATTTACAAATAAATAGACATCAAAATCAAATCACCTCATCAAACATTGATAAACAATATGGCTCCAACAATGCATGCAATTTAAGAAAAACACACGGCCCAAGTTGCAAGACCTGAACAGACCCGGCAAGTTAAACCAGAGCCTGTACTAGATCCAGTTTGGAAAAAAAACAAAAGAAAAATCAGACAACTTGATCAAAACTCAAACCTCTACCCGTTGACTTACAACATTATTTTGATCATTTAAAATAAATTAAAAGTCAACTTTCTACCCTTGACACAGACACTTGCCTCGGTACAACCATGCATGCAATATCTTATATTTGCAATGAGACGTGTGTTTAAAATTATATAGAAGTGCCGGTTTAAAATATTTAAAAATTATTATTAACATCTACCAATTAAAACGATCCAAAAACATTAAAAAGAATTATTTTAACCAAAAAAACAAATAATCAAACAGCATTACCAAACAAGCCTAAACATGTAGAATCAATTATTCAAGTAAAAATTCATTTGCTCGAACGAAGACTGGCCAGGGCAAAAACATCAAGTCTCCAATCCAAATATCGAGGTCAGATTCTATGAACCATATCACTTACATAGCACAACCAATTGTGTACTCACTGGCTTCAAATGGGAAAAGCAATATTTCCATTTTCTATGCTCACAAGTGGGCTAATTTTCAAGATGAGAGTGAAGTAATTTGACACCCTATACACGAAAACAGAGATTCTAAAAATGTTTTTTAGTATGCTGGGGACACGATAATGGGCCTTCACATAATCCTACCAAAACTTAGGATTGGTAACCTCCATTACACATCCAACTCAGGCTATAACTTTTTCACCATTTTCTTTTTACCCCAAAAGAGCTTGGACTGCAGCCGCAGTCACCAAATATTTTCTCACCCCCTAACAAGAACTTCAGAACGATGACTGGTTAGCATGGAATCAGCATGTTCATCATTCATTTCGGATGGAATAATACTTGTCCCAGAGGGTTGGAGATTTTGAAATTTCACTCATAAGGTTTTTGAATTTAAGGCTGCAATCTCCTCCGCTGCAAAATAAGAAAGCAATGATCAAGCACCAGCAGAAGAGGAAGTATTCCATTCATTCAGCTCATGTCTTGTTTCCGTTATGAAGTTAGAAATAAAAATCCGAAACAATTTTTATCCAATCAGAGTAGAAATATGTCTAACGTGTTTTCTACCTACAGATGAAAGCCATGCTGAAGCATTAAAGTCATACCATGGCACAATAAGGGAAGTTATCTATAATTTTGGCAGAAGAGCAAACAGCTTCAATTTAAACAGTATAAAATCCACAAACCTTATACGATTCAAGGATGCAATTGCTCGAAGAGCACTGCGAATCATGTCTTCATTACGATCCACTTCTTGCTTTACAGCAACTTGCTTAGGCTTAAAATTGATAGTTTTTTGGAGGGGGTCCACCAATGAGTCCAACACTGCAGTTCACAATTAAGATATCAGAAAATTTGTAGCACAGAGAAACCAGCAGACTAAAGTAGGTTGATTAACTCACTGACCTGCCAATACAGCAGATGGACACTTATCTGCCAGTTTTGAGAGGATAAGATGGCAAGGCATTTTAACATCATAATGATCTGGAACGACCAAAATAGTCAAGTCAGCCAACAGTTGATAGAATTAACGATAACCATCATGTATACTCCAATCTTCACAGACATCGTTTGCTAACTAGATCTAATTATTGATATTGAATAATCATTTGAAATTAATCTCACTATCATACAGAAAACCAATGAAACAAGTAGTCTTAGTGAAATTTAGATAGTTAAGAGAATAAAGAAATTAGAATTCTTCTCACAAATAGTCTTTTTGAAAAATAAGATTCATATATGCACATGCATTTTATCCCTTAGTGATGATGCAAATGTTGCAAATTGAACGGTTTCTTGTCATAGTTAGAAAAAAACCAAACATGTTTGAAATGTTGTAACCCAACGATGCAGATAAAGAAAGAAATTTAGTAATTAATTTCATTTATCTCTTAATTCTGAAAATTTTAGTTTTTCTAAAAAGATGAAAATAGGAAAATGAAATCATAACAAAGGAAAACTCCAGATTAATACTATTATTTATAGATAAATTTAATCCTGAACAGAATTAAAGATTACTAAGATAGATTGAATCTTATATAAATAGGTTTTAAAGAAAAAATGAAGGAAAGAAAAGAAATTGAGAAATAAATTAATATAATTCCTAATTTCCTTATATTTCTTTTGTTTGGTTGCATCACTCAGCATCACTTTTCATGCATAAAACCAAACCAAATGAATCACAAAATTAAAATAACCATACAAAAAATAAGTGGGCTTAGGGAGGAGGGTATGGAACACGAACCATCCAAGCCTGATTTGAGGTAAGGAACAATGAAAGATGAAGGGTTCACTTGATCAAGACAACTGTCCAGCAATGTGTCTACGCATTCAAAAGCTGCTTTCCTCAACTCAAGGCCATCATCCACAATATGCTTGAAAGGCCCAAGATCTACTGTTCGTATCAATTCTTGCTGCAGCGAGCAGGAATTAAAAATCAGAAAATCTGACAGATATAATATGGGTGATTCATTATAAAATAGCCAGTATGGTAAAAATCTGACAATTTGAAAAAACAGAATCATTGTGAATGACAAGAATATTACTCACAAAATCTGATACAGAAAAATGGTTTTTAAAAAGAAGTTACAATCACAGCCATGGTGCTGCAGACAATCGCAGATGTTTCATAACTGCCACAATGATTTTGGGATTGTGGATGCAACTTGTTTGAAAACCAAATAATTTTGCATGTGGACAATCTATAATGCAAGCCTAAATATTGTAATACCAGTCTCCAATGTACACAGCAGAAACTAAGAGATTTTTAACAATGTGCTGCAAAAACAATGAAATGGCGGCTTTTTCAAGTCTGGCAGCTGAATTATTTTGCAATGTGACAGCCACAACATAATGTGATGTAGCAGCTGTACCAGAGCTGCCATTATTTGAAAACTTGGTTGCAGAACTCGTAAAAGGCACAGCTCAATGGTGTTTTTTTTTTTTTGGGAATTTTTTTTTTTTGGGGAGGGGAGGGGGGGTTGTCATGGAAAGGAAACAACATCCACAAAACAAAGCAAAACTGGCCACACAAAGGATACTGATACTCAATCATGGCAGTGCAAAAGTACAACAATTGATTTAAGGAAAATTCCATCAGTTCAAGCCTTCCCCATGGTATCCTGCCCTAGCAACTGAGAATCCTTTCAGGTCAATTCACTTTTGCATCCCCTTATTCATTGTTTCCGATCAATAGCAGTATATATATTGGCTCAAGCTTTAATTCACTTAAACTTTTTTATTTTTTCGTGATCTTTCAATCAGCATTAATATAATCATATCATACATATATTGTTATAATAGCTTAAGCCACAAGGAATAAAACCACCAAATGTTTTTTAACAAGCATTATCTTGTAACTAAGCTCCTTGAAAAATATTTATAATAACTTGAATAACAAAGCAGACCTAAAAACAAAATTTCCAGAAGTCAAGAGAATATATGCCCTTATAAGCTGATCTAAGGTCATCTCAATCAACCATCCTATGAAATCCACTGGAGTTGCTATTTTTCATGCATACAAGAATGCATAATCCTAGGCTCAATGCAAAATGAACCAATGATTGTGCTCCCACATATGATGCCAGCATGGACATTATACAGACAGATTCAAATAACTAATTCAACATTTCATACAAAGACTAGCTAATACAAAATCTCGGCACTGCAATAAGCAAATTAGAAACAAAAAGATTAAACACAAATAATAGTTATAATATCACTAAAGCATTGAAATCATAAGCAGTGCATATGACCTCTCAGCACCATGCTAAAACAAATATAATGCAATGGGATAAAAAGATATCATTATAAAAGACAGGACAAGTTAAAAAGCTCAAGCAATAATCCACTATTTCCACTGTATTTAGACAAGCAGCGCATGAAACTCATCATTAGCTCAGAGGAGAAGAAGTTTTCAATTACCTTAACAATTGTTTGATCATAGAGAAGTGGCAATAATTCAGGAAGGAGTCCCTTAATAAGGTTAGGTTTGTTGTGAGCAAATGTGCTCAAGGCCAAGATAGCTGCACGCCTGACATGCTGCATGCCATATTGAAGAATAATCATTAGGTCCAAAAACCATGCAGCCCACCAAAAGAGAACACTGTGCTTATTCATTAGAGCAATATATAATTGCAACTTACCCGGTCATGATCCTTGATAAGCATAAGAAAAGATGAGATTTCAGGGTATATAATCTCATCAATCTTCTCAGGTCGCTCAACTATTGAGTATTTTACAGCAATTACTACTGTTGCTCTGGTGAAGGCAGCTGGACTCGTTGTTCTCACCTATAATGAATTTAGAGCACAAGTAAAACACAAGCCTTTGGAGCCACAAAAGCTAAGAACAAACTTAAATGAAACCCAGAATGCCATTTGATGTGTTAGATACCTTAAGCGCAGGAACAAGCTTTGCAGGTTCAACGAGTGCAATTTTACCGAGGCACTCAGCTACAACATTCCGGACACCCTCTTCGTCACTTTCACAGTGATTAAATAGTAATTTAAGTATCTTCTCAACAATGGAATCCTGGAACTCTGCTTTATCTACCGACTGTCTTACTATAACCTGCATATTCAGGAGGTTAGAAAAGGAGACATGGTTTAGGAAATAACCTTCAGTTTGATATAGATTTATGATATATATATATATATATAAAGAAAAAAACCATACCTCCTTCAGAGAATGAAGCAGGAGATACTGTTTCTTCTGTTGATTATCAATCTGGTCCAAGATAAATGGTAGGTACCTGGAAAGATTACTGACAGCAATATTGCCAAGAGCATAAGAAGCAGCAGACTTTATCTCTTCGAAAGGGGATTGGAATGACTCGATAATAATGGTTTCTATATTTGCATGCAAGCTCAGATCTTTCCTTCTCCCAATTTCTCCCAGGCATAACAGTGCAAGGTGCTGCTTAGCCTGAAAAACAGTTACAAAATGCAGAATTCAGATATTTTATAGAGAAGGGTATCATCAATCCAAAGAGCACGTTACTTGATAGAAAATTTTGATAGTGGCAAACTTACTGAATTGGTGCTGCTGTCATCTTTAAGAATCTCAGTAAGCATGTCCACAGTAGATGAACATTTTACATCGCCTGCAGCAAGGCAGAGAACAGCCACACATTGGGCTATTGAATGCAAAGCCTTTTTTGCAACACCTCCTGACTGTGGAGCTGGCTTGGCACTTGAAAGGAGCGAGTCCAGTAAAGTGTCGAAACTTGTATTTGCAGAATAGACTAGAGCAGCAAAAAAGTTTTGTAAAGCCTGAAATATCAAGCAGACAAAGTTTAAAACCAAGCATTAATTTGGACCAGATGTAATCTTTGGTATCGGAAGAGAATGTTACCAATAGGGCTTGACCCTGTAGCAATGGGCTTTTAATTAATGTTAGTGCCTGAGGAAGAACTTTATTTCTAACAGCCAAACCAACATTCGGGCTTGATTTCCTGTCAGTCATTAAGGTGTAACAAAGTTCCAGAGCAAGAGCTGCCATGTGCAAATCTGAATCACTGGCACACAGGCAAAACCAAGAGAATTAGCATTTCGAATGTAATCACAGTCAATAACCATTCCACGCTCCAAGAACCCACAAAAGCATAGCGTCAAAGGTGTGCAAAACCTTATCAGAGTAGAAAGTTCCACGATAATAACTTCATAAGCAGATGAACCAATTTCGTCACCATATGCTACAATTAGATAATTCAGTGTCCCCAAAGTTGCCTGCCTTAAAGCTCGATTAGCCTATGTTTCAAAACAATAATGCAGAGTTCAGAATTCATACACATACTCAAATGCACATCAGTCTATCTACAAATCATCAAGCCAACATATTAGTATGTATATATTTTTAAGTAAGCATACTTTCATACTTTCATACCTTCCGTAGGAATGCAGTCAGCTCTGCAATGACATTCTCCAGGACACATGACAGATCAATCCGAAGAGGAGAAGTCGCAATTACAGCAAAAGCCTGGATTCAGAAATTCAAAATGGCTTGAGTACTTGTTCATCATTGTGATCAAGAAAACACATTATAACTTCAGATGAGAAGGCCTAACTAAATTGTCACCACGACACCCATGACTGGTGCCAAAAAACCCATGGAATATAAACAATCATATGGCAATCTATGCAATACTGACCTTCACAGCAGTAAGTCGTGTTATCTCATTCCCCATACGATCAACAAGTACAGGGAGGCACACAGGTAATTCTGTTTTGAGATTATCGCCAAATGTTGAAATGACAAGCCCCATGCAAGATATTGCACACTCCTTAACCTCCTGGATAAGAAGAAATTTGCCACTTTAGAAAAGAATACAAAGATTAAAAGGATTCTCGGTATGAGAAAAGGCTGCAGAATCAACTCTACTGACCTGGTCTTGATCTTGGTTTGTCAAGCGTGACATTATGGCATTATATATTGGACGAACATAAGGTTTGAAGTCAAAACCAAAGCCCTACATCAGAACAACAATTATTAAAAAAAAAAATGGACTTTCATAAAAAAAAAAAAAGGGTAATCAGAAACGGTCAAACAAAATCTTGAAAAACATCAAAGTTAAAAAATAAATATCTAACCTGGATATTGGGACGGACAACACGAACAAGCTCCCCACATACTCTTAAGGCCTCTGCTGTGACCTTGTAGTATCTCTCACCAACAGCAGATAAAACAGGACTAGAAAGGGCCTGCAATTACAAGCAATATAAATAACAGTAATTTCATTATTACTCACGAGTCATGATTGTTTTTCATTCATAGAGGCTGTTGTTGAAAATAATCAAACCACAAGAAAGTTTCCAATTCATAGCAATACAAATAGGAATGTATACAAAATTTGTACATGCATTCATAATGCAGACTAAGGGCAGCAATAAATAAGAGATCAAATTGGAAAATTTGCACACCTATAAAAAAATGAAAAAAACACTATTTCCATTAACTATTAAAACTCATCTTGAAGATGATGAGTTGTTACATCAATCCTGATCATGTTGTTGTTTTCAGGGGGACTGATCATTATCCCAACGAATCCTATTAAAAGAAAAGATCTTCACAATGTAGCATTGACCAGCAAAGTTTTTCCAGACTTTAACCAGTTAACAAAAAATCATACATCCTCAAGCCATACAAGAGAGAATTATTCAAAAAAAAAAAAGGCTGAACATGTTATCTTTTGACATTTTAAGTTTATAGCCAATAGAACATTGCATAAGAGAAAAATGCTAGCAAAAAGATTAGAAATGAACTTAAGGATACTATATTATTATAAGAGGTTTCAAATTCCCGAATAAAACTATTGATTACCTTGATATAAGGGTGGAAAACAGGAGGTGAATGTGAAGCCAGTACCAATCTTGTAAAAGTAAGAGCCTCAATCTTCAAATTTGAGGTCGAAGATTTGTCCTGAGGAATGTTGTACAGGAAAAATTGCACCAATTAAAGATAGACAGTGTGAAAGGGAAAATCAAGCACCAGTGATACACATCTGACTTGATGAAAATTCACTTACATTTAATGCCTTCTCGATTCCTGGAATAAGTGACCCAATCTGTTCTGAAAGGCAATCTGGCAAGACAACCACAAGTTCTCTCAACACTGAAAATGCCCCAACCTATAGGCAGACAAAGGTAATACATTTTATTTATTTTCTGTAAGGTGTGGGTACAATTCATCTAAGAGATGGCATACAATTTTTTGAGCATGCAACCCTTAATCCATGACATGTATCAGCTCTTACCTTAGTCTTGATGGATTTCTCACGCAGTTGCCTATTTATAGATTTGACAATCTTTGGCACTTCTTGCTTCAGTAACCATCTTGGGCTGCATAACATTAATGCTTGCAAAATTAGTAAACTGGGAGACCACACTCCTGAAACAATAAGCTAATTACAGACAAAGCAATTTTGTGGACACTATTTTATCATCTAATTCCAAAGTACAGCCATTATGTAGGCCCATGAACCCAAGTTTTAACACTTGGCCAACTTGTTTTGCATTGTAGTTTACAACTTTCAGGAACTGTGATTTTGTCCCTTTTGGATGGTACAGAGTAACACCATTCATTAGGCTTATAAGAATAAAATAAAAAGAAAAAAGAAAACTAAATAAAGAATCTCATCCTCTAGGGGACTAACCCTGATAAACCAGTCTCAATGGAATAGTGGCAGAGAAGGGCTGTGGTTATCAGTACACCCATTAATGTCAATGACACTCCACTTGGTTTCTATACAAGCTCTTAAAGTTGATTTAAAAGCAATGTCTCTGCCCTAAAAATGTTTCAAAACCAAGAAATTTACTCAAAAAAGAGAAGTGAAACACACAGTAAACAAAGAGAAAGAAAATACCTAGACATTTACAAGGAGAAATTCAAATAAATGATTTTAATATAAGGTAAATTTTCCATGCATAACAATACAGAAACTTGCCTTGATTCATTCATGTCAATCTTCCCTTTTGTAACATTTCCAGTTTGACGTAGTAGCTCAATGAATGTATTGAAGACATCCATCTGAATCACAACAAACTCAGATGAGGATTCAGATGCAGTGCCCAAATTTCTCCAGTTAATTGATCAGGCCTTACCTTGACATTTTCTTCCCTTTCTTTAAATCTATCAATCAATTTAGGACAGGCCTGCACAAAAGAAAAACGGAAGCTTAACAAATTTTGTTTTTGATACCGGGATGTTGAGCAAGTTGGAATATAAAGAAGTTGAAAACCAATTTCTTTGATAAATCAAAGCATGCCATATCACATGAAAAAAAAAGAAGGAAAAAAACCATCCATGTCATCCACCTAAAGGCTTAAATCCAAATTCAAATATAAACCAACCAACCAAAACTTTAGGCAGGTTCATACCAGACCACATTAAGAAATCACTTTACATGTGCCTCAATTATGGCAGCATACCTCCTCATACAGTTTTGCAAGAACTTCCGGACGAGAAACAATTAATGCCGCTAAGCATTTAGCGGCTGCCCTTCGAACTTTCCAGCTGACATCTTCATCATCGGTATATTCATTTTCACTCTCACTACAAACAACAACGGGATTGAAGAGATTAATAACAAGTTCAGGAAGCATATTGAAATGAATTACAAATATGCATTTTTTTAAAACATACTCATCCTCCTCCTCCTCATGACTCTCGTCATCAGTATCTTCTTCCATGTTATCAGTAAAGTTTGGATCATAACTTAGGTACTCCAGAGCAAGATGAAGAATTTCATCACAGTAAGAATAAATGTCTCTGGGACATCTGAGCAGAAAACTTTCCAGTGCCTGCAGCAAAAATTTTGAGCATGCAACCAGAAGCCATGATCAAAGACAAGCAAATGATTAGAACCACAAGAGTAATAAAATGGATGTAGACATTTACAGCACCTGCAAGCCATATTCACGAAGCTCCTCATCATTCTCTGATGCACTTGTGCAGTACTTAATTAGCACTGGCACCGTGTCTCCAAGATGGGGTCCAAATCGATATCCCACAGCACGGCTTAAACACCAAAGCATCACACAATTTGTAAGCATAAAAAAGTGTTAGCTAGTTAGGATGAGTAGACAGTGGGACAGGTGTAATCTAAAGCTCAAAGAATAAACTTTTTCATTTCACACTTCGATACATTTAAAGTTCCAAGTCTACAAGTAGATATACATAAGCATGCCACAGTTCACACATTCAGACTACAAATCTTGTTATCAGACTGGCTCACATCTTGTAGTGCCAATGGTTTACCGTCAACAGAAGTTTGACCTGTCCTCCACGGTTATCAGAAAATTCTTTAATAGTGAACCCAGGAAAGTGAAAGCACCATATGGTAAACAGATACAGCATACCATTACCTCAAAGCACCAATCATTTGAATATTTGTTCGGATCATCTCAGGTTTTGCACCCTTAGTTCTCAATTTCCGAACAACCTCAACTGTCGCCTTCCCCAATAAATCATCTGACAAGCTTGAAGCAAGAGATGCTGAACATCAAGAATAGTTTTAAGCCATATCAACAATCTTGAGGGTGGATGATTTTCACATCAAACTTATCAAAGTCATAAATTAGCCAGAAATAAGGAAAAATCATAGAGACAGCAGGTTTGAAGCAATCTCCCATCTTAATTTGAAGTAAAAAGAACTTTGAATTTTTTTTATAAAAAAAAACGCCCGCCCTTGTCAAGTACATATCTGGTTTTAGGTCTCGCTACACAACTGCTACCAAGTTACATGCATAAAAATCTCATTGTTACCCAGGAGTGAGCGAGGGAGGGACAGATGAAAGAAGGAAAAGAGAGAGCAGAACACCTAATTTTAGCCATGCCTAATGGTTGAGGATGTGCCAAATTTCTGACTGCTCTGACATTTTGGTTACGATCCAAGGCAAAAACCTTTCTGTTTCCCCCAAAGAGTGAATCAAGAATATCTACAATTAATTCAAAATAATGGTATTGCAAGGGAAATCGATGACGAATATCAGTTCAGTCTTACCAATGCATGAAACTGTCCTCTTTCTAACGGTGGCTTGATTGGAATTCAATTGGGACAAAAGTGCATTTAAAAGCAACTCATGATCATTTGCCATCAAATTTCCAAATTTATGAAGAACATCACACAAAATATCAAGACATTCACATTTGATCTCCGTGCTCATTCCCTGTGGCAGAAAAGAATGCAAAAGGAAGTTATGGAGAAGAGGAGAAGAAACTTCCAGATGACAAGACCTTGACACATTGTATTTAGAACTCACTGGACTTGTTATTCCTTTTATCAACTGTGGAGATAGAGTGACAAGAATAGACTGAGCCAGAGATATTGCTGTGACTTCAGATGCAATAGTCTTCAAAGCAATGCTTGCGATGTCACGATGCTGATCTTTACCATGTAGCAATTTCTCACATAGTTTATTAGTCATCTCCACAACTCGAGCCTCGCTGACCTTCTTCACCAATGGAGCAAGACTGCAACACCACATTAATAAAAAGCATAAAAATCAAGCTTGCAGCAACACTGATATTTAGCATCTCCTTCATATTCTTTTCCCTCTTGTTGTTCACACTTGAAAGAGCACATGAATATGGGGAATCCACAAGGCAACAACCATGCCAAATTGAGTCCCTCAGAAGTTACAGTGTCCATATTGCATGAATGAAGAAAAAACAAGCCCCAAATCAAAACACGAGAAACAGGAAGCAAGAGTTCCAGCGGTAACTTTTTACCACTATTGACACAAAGCATCCATAATTTGTCCACATGCAAGTTGGAATTTTAAATAGCAACTCTTTGATGCTAAATCAGTATTGTCACATAAAGCACATATATACGAGAGTATGCACTACAATTTATGTAGTCTACACTCTAAAGGATATACAATACACAAGAACCAAAGTCTTAACGTGTGGAAATATAATGACAGGAGTGAAATATCTCTCCTTATATCCCTCCCAAATTTTGAGGAAACATTCCTGGAAAATTTTGGATGGATTTGGCCAACACCAAATACACAAATTTCATAATGTTTATAGCAATCAGAGAGAGAGAGAGAGAGAGAGAGAGAGAGACATACCACTTCACAGCCAATCCAGAAACATCACCAGCTACATCATCAAGTTGCTGTAGAACAATATTTGACAACTTTATCTCCAAATCAGTATCAGCTTTAAATCCCTCCTTGTTTAACTCATTCAACAAATCAGATGTTGCCATGTATCTGTAATCTTTATCCTTACCCGTCATCTGCAAACAAAGCCAAGCAAATCAAAATATAAATACAATTAACTATCACCAGCTGAAACACCCGAATGAACCATCACAAAAAATCTTCAACACCATCTCCTACCAACACACAGTTCATCAACTGAAATCCTTGATAAAATAAAAACCATACCTTTTCCAGAATACCCGTCATTTGTAAATTCGCCATCTTTGCACGGCTATACGACCAAAAACACTCTTCTAATTAGAATCACACCCTAAGCACAACAAAGAAAGCAAAAGTTAAAGCAATTGCATAACCACACTACATAAAATTTCATGTGAAACAATACAAAAGCTAATGTTTTAAGGCATAAAAAGCACTAATTTTTCTTTAAAAAAAAATTAATCATACAATTTCTTGATTCAATAATCCAACATAATTTGAAACAAAAATTTAAAAAAAAATAAAGCAAAATTAAAATATTGAAAGAGCAAAAAGGGAAAGTATCTAAAAGAAACAATGTAGCACACTAGTAAGCAAAACCCTAATCTAAGTTAAGCAGCCAAGAACCAATTTTTTGTTTTCCTCCAATATATTAAAAGCTGAAACCCTAAATAGTTCAGTGTGATCAGTGTGATGCGGTAAAAACCCAAGAAATCGAGAGGGACACTCCCACCCTGCATTGAAATCGAAAGCAAAGAACAAGCAATAATCAATCAAAGCTCAAAACTTACCCAATGAGAGAGCTTAGCAAAGAAGATTTTGATTTTGATTTTGATTTTGAAATTGATTTTTTTTTCTTTTTATCGGACTCGGCTGGCTGGCTCCTCCTTTTTCCAGTTGTGGGCTCAGAACCTCTCCATATACTGCACAGTCCACGGCCCAGAGGGAATTAGAGATTGTCTATTATTAATGTCAATTAATAATTATAAAATAAAATAAAAGAATAATAGAGTCTTTTTATTAATTTTTATGAATAGTAAAAATACTCAAAAATGTCTTTTGAGACAAATAATATATGCCTAGTCTGGGGGTACTTTTGGTTCTTCATTTTTAATGAACATTTAGATTACTTCAATTCCCTTCAACATATATATATATATATATATATATATATATATATGTATGTATGTATGTATGTATGTATGTATATAGTTCAGGGTTATTTTTTCTTCTTAAGTTAGTTTTTTCTTATTTAGTGCTTTGATGAGGGCATTATGGTCTTTCAATAAAAAAAAATAATGTTTAATTTTAAAGAGTTGTTGCGCACGAGAAGTGCTTGTGCACTTCAGGTAACACGTGCAATGTTTTCTAGTATTGAAATTTATCATTCTATTATGTTGTTGGATACATCACAACGTTCTTTTTCTCCTGGTACAACACGTGTAGGCGTTGTATTGGGTGGTTTGTCGCTAGTGGATTTTTTTTTCTCTTTCCTCCCTCTTAAATTATACGTTGGTCTTCTTTATTTTTTATACTTCTACTTTATTTTCTTTGCTTTTAATTTCTAGTTTTTATCTTTGGCCATTTTATAAAAGTTTTATTTATTTTTAATTTAATCCTTCAATATCAATTTGGTCTTTATTCTTTTTATTTCTATTTTTTTTCTTGGTCCTTTCATAAAAAAAAATTATTAGTTTTTAATTTCACCCTTCAATCCAAGATTATGGTTTGTAATTTTTTTTATTTATTCCTAATTCTTATATTTTTTTGTTGGAGTTATTTTTATTTTAAATTTAACCCTCCAATACAAAATGTTTACCACTTTTCTTTTAATTTATTATTTTTGTCCTTGAAATTTTTTACAAGTTTTATATATTTTCAACTTAAGATATCAAATTTAATTTTTAGCAAGTCAATTGATTAAAATAGGGATAAAATCGTAAGAAAATCAAAGTTTTTGGATTAATTAGGGGTTAAATTGAAGAAAATCACAGTCAATGATCATTTTGCAAAAGGCGTCGAACTATGGGACCCAATTGACAAAACTTAGGGGTGAAATTGAAGAAATTGAAATTTTAGTGGTGAATTAGGGGCTAAATTAAAGAAATCCGAGACTAAGAACCAAAATAAAAAAGGTGCTGAAATCAGGAGCTAAAATTGAAGTTTTTCCAGGGACCAAATTGCATAAACTTTAAAATTTAAAGACGATCAGGTGTGTAGATGAGATAAATCAGAAATCGAATGACCAAGATGAATTTTACCAAAACAGTGCCATTTTGGTTGTTGGCCATCTTCTTCTTCAATTTTTTCTGAAATAACAGCTTAGGGAGGCTACTTTGTAGATGCATTTAATGCCTCTAACCACCACCAAATTTGACAACACTTGAATCAAAATGATCACCTGACATTTCTCTAATATCCAGTATGGTCTGCTTAGGCCAATTGACAACACAACGGTTGTGGCGTCGGCTTAAACAGACCAACTCAGGCAGCCTTCTACTGACAAATTTGACAGTTCATGGTACCTACTTTGAACTAACAGTTGGGATCCTTCCTAGCCGAACCAAGGGCCAGGATGTGGCATCATTAAAAAAATATCTTCCACCCCCTATAAATAGGGGTGGATTTCATGGCCTGAGCATGAAGAAAATCGGGTCCAAAGTTGGCCAGAAGTCAGGTTTTTCTCCCTATTTTTTTTCTTCCAATCGACATCTCTGTCTTCTTTCTCTCTCTGTCGCCTCTTCAACCACTACCACCTCAAAACCACCGTGAGAAACCACAACTCAACCTTCTCCTCTAACCCATCCCCTTGCCAATGACAGAATAGCCACCACGAACATCTCTCTCTCTTCTCTGCAAAACTCTTCTTCTTCTCCCTATGATCAATATCGACCACCATTCCTTCCAGCGACACCCCCTAAGCCATCGTACAGACCTCATCATCATGGCCACGACCCCACGCTAGGTGACTTTCTCCTTTTTTCCCCTTCATCCTCCTTCCTCGCCTACAACGAGGATGCTACATGTGGAACGATAATTTGTTATGCATGCAACACAAATAATTAACCCTTATTTTGGGTTGGATCCATGCCAGCCCATAAAAAAAAAGATCAGACCCGTTAGGCCGAAATCGGCCCAACCCTTTTGGGGCCGATGCGACCCAACTAGGTTGGGCTCGTCCTAGATTGCCGAGTCTGGCCTATATTAAAAATAGAGGAAGGAAACACATTTGTTGGGTCGGGATCGGCCCAACACCTTTGTAGACTGAGCTCAGCCATATAGTTGGATCGACCTATCCTAATGTATTAAATCATTATAATGTTATTATAATAATATAATATTATATAATTAAAAAAAACAAAAAAATCCAAAAAACATTTTCTATCAATTTTGCAAAATATCGGGTTGTATATTTACACTATAAGATACAAATCCGGTATCTAAAAATACAGTTTTCTCTGAAATATTTATTTAAAAA